>Ga0308158_10000453_pt1 | contig 66650 bp, 79 predicted proteins | sample PhyBR2_FD_201038 | JGI IMG/M metagenome (GOLD analysis project Ga0308158, IMG submission 201038) | Phyllosphere microbial communities from UC Gill Tract Community Farm, Albany, California, United States - DLSLB.R2 | ecosystem: Host-associated > Plants > Phyllosphere > Unclassified | place: USA... | reverse complement strand
TTCCTGGATATCGATTGATCGATACCGGCGCATCGCGTTGAAACCCGACAGACCCCGCGCAAGCGGGGTTTGTTTTTTGGGGCGGGTGGCGGCGCGCGGTGTACTCGAGCCTAGCGGCGGCGCAGCGGATGGAGGGGTGTTCGAAGGGGTCGGGATCGCCAGGCTGATTTGGTGATTTCGTTGCGTGTTTCGTAACTTAATTACGGATTTTTTCTCGGTGTTCTCCGGGGTGATGTTATTTCAATCAATGGCTTATATGTTTAATTGGGTTGCGGTTCGCCGAGGATTGGTGTATAGATTCGTAACTTAACTCGTCCCGAAACTCAGGCCATGGCCCGTCCCCGTACCGTCCAGCTCCAGACGCTGTTCGACAACCTGCCTGCTGGCGAGGTCGTCTCGGCTGCCGATCTCGTCGATCGCCTGGGGGTTACCCGGACAACGTTGAGTCGTCTTGTCGCCGAGGCCGGGGACCGCGTGGTGCGACTTGGCCGCACCCGCGCCACGGCCTATGCCGTCCGCCAGCAGACCGCCGCGGGCAGCGAGTGGCCGCTGTTCCGGCTGGGGCCGGACGCCACCCTTGAAGAACTGGGCACGGTCGTGGCACTCACGGGCGAGACCTTCCACGTGGCGACCACCGCCGCACGCCCCAATCTGACCCGTTCGCCAGACGAGACCGTCGACGGCCACTTCCCGGGGCTGCCGTGGTACCTGGACGACCTGCGCCCGCAGGGCTTCCTCGGTCGCACCTTCGCGCATCGTCGCGGGCGTGATCTGGGCGTCCCCGACGACCTCAATCGATGGCAATTGGGTGACACCCTGCAGGCGCTGGTGCGTGCAGGCGGCACCGAGATCGGTGATCTCCTGCTGGGCGGCGATGCCGTGCAGATGGCGTTGCGCGCGCTCGACGCGCCTGGCGATCATGTCCTGCCCGGGCAGCGCGCACGTCGTTATCCCGAGCGCGCGGCGGCGGCACTGGAAGGCGAAGACGTCGGATCGTCGCCGGGTGGCGAGCAACCGAAGTTCACTGCCACGGTGGAGCATGAGGGAGGGCGCTATGCGGCGCTGGTGAAGTTCGCGCAGCCCACCGCAGGCGAGGCCGCAGAACGCTGGGCAGACCTGCTGGTCTGCGAGCACCTCGCCCTGCAGTGCCTGCGCGACGCCGGCGTGCCGGCAGCGGTGTCCGAGATACTCCAGACCGACACGCACACGTTCCTGGAGGTGCAGCGCTTCGACCGCACCCTCGACGTGCTGGGCCGGCGCGGCTTCGTCTCGCTGCTGGCGCTGTCCTCGGCCTTCGTCGGTGACGTGACCGTGGACTGGGGGACCGCCGCCGACGCGCTGCTGACGCAGGGCTGGGTCGATCGCGACGCGCAGGCCGCGATGGGAAGGCTGCACGCGTTCGGCCGACTCATCGGCAACAGCGACATGCATCAGGGCAATCTTGGTTTCCACCTGGTCGACCGCGGCCCGCTGCCGTTGGCGCCCGCGTATGACATGCTGCCGATGTCACTGGCACCCTCGCGCACAGGGGTGCTGCGTGCGGCTGCGCCGCTTGCCTCCATCGCGCCGGAGCGCAGCGGCCAGCTCGCACACCTGCACTGGGCAGCGCCGCTGGCAGTGGACTACTGGCAACGTGTGGCCGGTTCGGCGCTGCTGCGCTCGGGCGTGCTGCGTGACCTGGCGGCGGAGAATGCGCGTCGGGTGCAGGCGATGGGGCAGCGTTTCGGCTGATGTGAGGATTGCAGTGGAAAGCGCCTGCGGGCCTCCACTACACTGTGCGGCCGCAAGGGCCTATAGCTCAACGGTTAGAGCAGAGGACTCATAATCCTTTGGTTGAAGGTTCGAATCCTTCTGGGCCCACCATCGAATCAGGCACTTAGGATCAACCGCAGTGCCCTCGTCGTCAAGCCTGCGCCGTCCGGTGACCGCTCGGTGACCGTTTAGGCTCCGCTGCCGTCACAGTTGGCCGCCACCTGCACCGCGTTCTCCGGGGTCCACAGAGGGGCGCGACGGCGCGCGTGGATCCACCGCTGAACATCGCTCTGATACCAGCGCGTTCCGCCACCGATCTTGTGCTTAGGTGGGAACGTCCCCTTTTCCATCTCGCGGTAGATGTAGCTCTTCTTCATCCCGGTTTGGGCTTCAACCTGCTCGAGCTTCAGCAGGACTTCGGGGATAGTTTCAGCTGCGCCCATGACGAGCCTCCGTTTCTTCAGATGGGAACATCGGCAGCAGCGCGGCTTGTGACGCCGCGCGGGCGATGTTCACCTGGTTTGCGATCTGCATCAGATCCAGGGTTGGGTCGTTGAATAGGGCCAGGCCGATCTGGGCCGTCAGCCTCTGGCTCGCTGTTTCTGCCAGTGGAGCCGGCGTGTCGATCGTGGCGACGGCGTAAGCGCGCCAAGCATCGCGGGCGGCCTGCAGCTGCGGCTCTCCCACGAACGTGAAAGTCAGCGACCATCCGCCGCCGGCGCACTGTTCCGCACTGGTGAGGGCGGTTTCAAGTGCTGCTGCAACCGCGATCGCAGTGCGCTGCTGGTGGGCCAGTGGAGATCGGCTCTCCGTGGCGATGTGCTCATTTTTCAAGGCTATTCCTCATTCCTATGCATTTCGATGGATCTGCACGTGCTTCTGCGATTGCTCAAACATCCCCCTGCAGCAGCATCGATGGGTCGATACTCCAGCCGGCCTCGCGCGCGGCGCGGAGGCGCAGATCGTTGGCGTCGAATTCATCCAGCTGCAGAAGGGTGATCACCCCCTCGACTTGGCGCGGAAGCAGAGGCCGGCTGCGGCCGAACACGCGCCATACGCTGAGTACTTTGCAGTCCCATGCGGGCGCGAGGCAGGACAACTGCTTCCCGTGCTCGCGGCAGTACCGGCGGATCATGTCGCGCACTGTGACGTGCGCGGGGGCGGCGCCGCGCAGGGCGGCGCGTACGGATGCGGCTTTGGGTCCGGGGCTCATGGGACGTCTCCAAGTGCCAGGCCGAGTCCAAGCTGCCGTCGAGTACGCACCTCTCCGATCAACACGCGCGCTGTGTGCTTCGCTTGGGTGATGGGGTTCATCAGGCCACCTCCGCCAGCGGCAGCGCCACCTGGTCCAGGTTTGCCTCTGCCAAGGCGCGCAGCGGCGGCGGGCTGACGCTGTTGCCGACCATGCGTACGGCCGCGCTGGTGGTCAGCGGGGTGCCGTTGGCCGTGCGATCGATGATGTAGCCCGCCGGGAAGCCCTGCGCGCGGTAGAGCTCGTGCGGCTTCAGCATGCGAAGGCCGATATCCACGATGACGTACGGCGTGCCCTTGATCACCACCGTGACCAGCGCCAGCCGGTCTTTCGTGGTGATGGTGTCGGCGGGGTCGGCCAGGCTGGGCACGTTGGAGCCGGTGCCGTAGTACTTCACCAGGAACGCGGCAACACGCAGCGCGCCTTCCTGGTGCTCCGGCGACAGCTGGGCCAGGTCTGCGGTTACCAGCTGCTGCTGGCTGCCGGTGGCGGTGATCGTGCTGACCGGGTCGCGCGCATCGCGCCCGCCGCCCTCGTAGAAGCCACCGTTGGCCTGCTCCAGGAATGCAGTGGCCAGCGCGTGGTGCTCACCCTGCGCGGCAATGGTCGACAGCGGCTCTTGCGGGTCCGCGCCGGCCATGTTGTTGCGCAGGGTGACCAGCGTAGCGGCAGACACACCCAGTGCGTGCGCAGCGCCAGCCGGGCGGGCGGCGCCGGCACCAGAGGTGATCGTCGGCACTGGCTCGGTTGCCGGCGTGCCGATGCTGTTGCCTCGGAACTTCACCAGGTGTGGGGCGGCAACGGCGTGCTTTACGCCGCCAGCCACGACCGTGCCCAGTGGCTGCTGCAGATCGAGCGCGCGGGGTGCCTGGCCCTCGCGCTCGCCGTAGCCGGTCTGCACCAGCACCGGCGCCACAAGCGCGGTGTCAGCCTTCGCGGTCATCGTGTACAGCGGGTCGGCGGCGGAGCGCGGCTCCGACTGGGCGGCCCGGCCGCCGACGCCGGCAAGGATCGGCGTGACCACGGAGAAGTGGCCGCCCTTCACCCCGGCGCAGACGGTACGCAGTGGCTCGTCGGCTCGCATGCTGCCCAGCGAATGGCTGCTGTTCGCGTGCTCGGCAATGAACGGGGCAAGCTCGGGCATGGCCAGCATCAGCTCGCCGCGGTGGGCAGCGGTGATGGTGCGCAGTGGCTCGTGCACGCCATGGACGCGGTCGGCACCCTGGTGGGTCACCGGCACAATGAACGGGTCCGCAGAGTCGATGACGTGGCGCCTGGTGCCCTTGGCGATGCGGCGCATGGTGGCGTCGGCCAGCGGCCGCTTGCGCCCGAAGATGGACGGGCAAGGGATGCTGAAGTCCAGACAGTCGGCGGCGGATACGCGCGGCTTCTGGCCCGGCGCGGTGCCGTGGCTTGCCGCCGGCCACACGATCGGCTCGCCGTCGCGGCGGCCGAGCAGGAACAAGCGTTCCCGGCTGGTGCCGGCGCCGTAGTCGCTCGCCACCAGCTTTCGCCATTCGACCGCGTAGCCCAGCGCACGCAGCGCGGCGACGAACTGAAGCCACGTGCGGCCGGCGCGGCTCTTGTCTGGCACCAGCTGCTGATGCTCGACCGGCACGCGCTCGCCGCGCGCTGCAACGGTGCCGTCCATCTTCAAGACGCGACCGGTGGCCTTGCAGCGCTTGGCGATCAACGGGCCCCAGGTCAGGATCTGCCACACGTTCTCCATGGAGAAGATGCGCGGGGCGGTATTGGTGCTGTTGACCAGGTCGGCGCGCAGCAGCATGCCGATCCACTTCAGTACCACCCACGACAGGGCGCGCGTCTTCCGGCTGCGCGGCTGGCCGCCCTTGGCCTGGCTGAAGTGCGTGCAGTCCGGCGAGGCATGGAACCATCCGATCGCGCGGCCGGCCACGTCCACACGCGGATCGGCATGCCAGATGTCCTCGCGGTGGTGGCTGGTGAGCGGGTGGTTCGCCGCGTGCATGCCGATCGCTAGCGCGTCGTGGTTGTAGGCGAGCGCCGGGTCTTGGCCCAACGCCTGCTTCAGCGCCTCGCTGGCGCCGCCGCCGCCGGCGAACAGGTCAACCACGATCTCGCCGGACCGAAGGCGGGAGCGCTGCGGCAGCGGGAAGTTGAACGAGCGGGAGCCATCAGCCATGGGAGCAGTCCTTGTGTTCGGTATCGGGGCGCAGCCTGGTGCGCCGATTGCGCGGCGGCTTGAGGGTGGCCAGGGTGACGGGCACAGCACCGGTGGAAAGCTCGGCGATGAAGGCCGGCCAAAGCCTTTCCCAGAAGCCTTCGGCCTGTGGGTTGCGGATCGTGCTCTTGGGTCCGCATCCACTGGCGTACACGTCAGACCAGTAGTCGTCGCCGTAGACGAACACGATGTGTGAGTGCTCATTGTCGAGGTCGGCATCCGTCAGTTCGTCCCACAGCTGCCGGGCGGTGTCACGTGACAAGTCGTTGGTCAGCGAGCGGCGCTCCTGCAACAGGTGGGCCTTAAGGTTGTCGCGGGTCGTGGACTCGCAGTAGACATCCGTGTTCAGGCCCCACAGCTTGTCCAGAGCGTAGTCGCGGCTGATCTTCGCGAGAAAACGCGCAGCGGGCATGCCCATGCTGCCCCAGTAGTGCCCGACGACCCCGAAGCTGGTGTTACAGGTCAGCTCGCACCAATGGTACTGGCGCTCGCCCTCGCCACTGATACCTTCGCGTAGGAAGATGCTGCCCCATTCGCCGTTGACGTTCAGCCGGATGCAGCGGGCCTGCTGTTCGATATCAGCCATTGCCCAGCTCCTTCTGCAGTTGCTTAAGCAGGCGGCACAACTCCGGCACACTGGCCGGATCGATGACGATGTGGCGTCCCTCCTGCTCCAGGACGACCATGTCGCCGTTGTCCACTGAGGCAGCGATTGCCGCTTCGGTGATTCCGTCGTCATTCGTCTTCTGGAAGAGGACGTGCGCGTTATTGAAGAGACGGGAGATCATTGGCCCGCCCCCGGCGCTGCATCGCGCTGGTCGTCGATCAAGCCGCGCAGTTCCGTCGCGCACTGGTAGTAGGGGCCGCTGAAAGCGTCGCCAATCTCGTCATCGCCGTAGCTCTCGAACTTCTCCGCGAGCGCGCGCAACTGCCCCAGGTCGATGCCCTGCGCGGGCGGTGCGGCGTAGACCTCGCCGTAGCCTTCGTCATTGGTGATTGCGCTGTTCGCTGCCAGAAGCACGTCACCTACTGGAAGGTCATGGATTCCGCCTTCGGTCAGCCAGTCCACGTACAACTCGCCGTCACCGTCGCGCTTGATTGTTGCCACCGCTTCGACAACCACCGGCTCCTGCGCCCCCGGCTGGCGGGCGGCGAGGGCGAGACGGCCACGTTCAATGCAGCGCCACACACTCGTGCGTGCTTCTCCGCCGACGATGCTATGCAGCGTCTCCAGGTACGGCATGGCTGATTCAAGTGCCGCCCGCGCATCCCCCTGCACCTCGCCAACCTGCTGCTTGCCAGTTGCGGCGAGGTGCTGGGCCAACGCGCAGGCGAAGTCGGCAGCCAAGCGCGTGGCGATGTAATTGGTGAAGTCGTGCCGGCGGACCTCAGTGGCGAAGAACTCGGCGATGTAGCGGCGGGCGGCCTCACTGGTACTGAGGTCATAACGCGCCACAGGTGTTGCGTTATCCGGGCAGTTGAGGGCTTCGCGCGCCACAGATGGCGCGTTGTGCTTGTCAGTCGTCATGTCTGGCTTCCCTTCTCGTGATCGTTGATGCGGTCGATGAGGTACGTGGTTTCGTTGCGCCACTTGGCGCGGTCGGTCGGGCCGAGGTGCTTGGCGAGGTAGTGGAGCTTTTCGAGCGGCTCGATCAGCCAGGTGATCCGGAAAGGCATGTCGGATCGGTGGTCGCGGAGCGGGGCGAAGGGCTTGCAGTCGGGTCCGGCCAGCCACTCGACTTCGCCGCAGTCCAGGCAGTGGCCTTGGCCGCCGCTACCGGCCGGCCACCTGTGCTGTTGCTTGGCCACCGGCGGGTGCAGGTAGAGCGCACGGATCACCAAGTTGCGGCGGCGCGGGTGCGTCACGTCGCCCGGCTCGGCCTCTTCCCATGGATCGTTGCTGCCGCGCCGCCGGCACTCGTAGCGGACCGGCTTCTGCATCCCGTACAGCTGCTCCATGAGGGCCTTTGCCCAAGCGGCTGCGACCTCCGCCGGCACCGGCTCGCCGGCGGCGCCTGCGCGTCGCATGGCGCGCACCGTAGAGGCGACGGTCGGCGTCTCCATGCTCAGGCACCCGCGGTGCTGATACGGAAGGAAGCAGCCAGCACGTCGATCAGCTGCCCCAACTCGCCGGTCTGCAGAGCAAAGCGCGCGTCCAGTTCAGCGCGCCGGCCGTGCTCGTCGGTGTCCACCAGCTTGTCGAGCGCCCCATCCAAGAACTTCAGCTTCCGCACGATCAGGTCGTCGCTCAGCACGAACGACAGGTTGTCCTGAAGGACCAAGGCAAGCTTGGTGACCTGCTTGCCGGCGTCTAGGTGACGGCCGATTTCTTCGCTCAGCAGCTCCTGTTTCTGCAGGCGCGCTACGCTGCCTCCTTCGGCGGGATCGCGCAGTTCGGCTTCTTCGCCGAGGCTCAGGCCTTCCGGCAGGGGTTCACCGGCGATCCAACCGGTCAGCACCGATCGTGGGGCGACTTCGGCGTTCAGTGGCATGGCAGGGAAGGAGCCCAGCAGGGAGCGGATATCGGAGATCACACTCTCGCCATTCCCGTGGCTGCTGCTATCAACGAACACCACTCCGCGTTTCAAGTCCAAGAACACGTCGGTGCGGCCAGAGGTGACAAGGGCGCGCGGCATCAGCTCGTGCAGGAGGTCGTCCTTCATGCGCTTCCGCTCACGTCCGCCGGGCTTGCGCCCCTCGCTTTGCTCGATTTCCTCGATCTTTACCGCCAGCAGGTTGTTGACCGCCGCGGCCGGCAGGATCTTCTTCTCGGTTCCGACCGTGAGCCACAGCCAGTCGCCAATACGGTGGGACAGGACGGTAGTTTCCTCCCGGCCGAACGGAGAAATGAAGCCGCGTGAGGTCATTTCCAGCGGTCCGACCGGCTTCAGCTGCATCTGCGGCAGCAGTGCATCAACTTCGGAGAAGTCTGTGGCGCTCGGAAAGCGGAAAAGGATCAGATTGCGAAGGAACATGTGATCTCCAAATCAGGTCTTGTCGACGGCGCGGTGGCGGGTGTATCCGACGCCTTCGATCGGGATGCCGCGCCAGGTCAGTGCTGCGGCGGTGAGCGGTGCGGGGCGCGCGTCGCGCCACTTCTCCTTCGATCCGGCCTTGCGGCGTTCCAGCCAATCGGCCTTGGCTTTATCTCGGCGAGGTCGCTGCATGCGGCTCAGGATCCGGCGGACGCAGTGCCTCAGGTCCGCAGCGTTCACCACGATGCGAGCGGGGAAGGTGCTCTTAGCGAGCCCGTAGCCGTCCACATAGGCGGACACCTGGGCCCGAACGATTTCGACCTTGGGAGCATCGCCATTCGGTTTCTCAGGGAATTCGGGCTCTTGGGCGAAATCGACAACGATGGTCGGGGTGCAGTCGGACGGCTGGTGGGGGGACTCATGTGTTCCAGGCGCTTGCCGCATTGCCGGCTTTGCCGGGTTGATTACTGCACCGGTGCGCGGAACGGCACCGGATTCAATATCCGTATGGGTCATCGGGAGTGCCCTCAAGGTTGTTGCTGATCCGGTCGTTCCGGATGGGTTGGATGGCGTCGGTCCGTGTCGCCGACGGCTCAGCGAGATTGCGTTCGCGGCCAGAGGGCAGGCATGCGCTTCTGCCATCCGGCGTAGTTGATGCGGTGACCGGACTTGACCGCGCGCTGGTGCATCTCGCCGAACTGCACGCGCAGTCCATGGAAGCGGTCGGGGTGCGCGACCAGTGCAGCCCGGTATCGCTCCAGGCGCTGCTCTGCCGTCGGTCGGACGGTGCTGGCGAACACCGCGTCATGACCGCCTCCCAAAAGATGCAGGCCGTCCATCAGCGCACCAGCCTGTGCACGCCGGGGGAGATGCGTTCGCGGCGTTCGGCGGCTTCTCGCTCCGCCTGGCCGCTGCCCTGATGGAAGCGATACGGGTGCCGGCGCGGGCTCTTGGCGCGATCCAATGCCGCGCGCTGGTCTTGGGACAGGGCCGGTGCCGGCAGCTTGATGGCAGGGGCTTTCATTCGATGTGGTCCTCGCTCCTGGCGTGCTGACGCAGCGCGTGGTCGACGGCCTCGCAGTCGTCGCAGACATGGTTGTTGGTCGGGTCGCATTCGCAGCGGTGGCCTGCAAGCGCGATCGGGCTCGCGAGGGGCGGGATGCCGATGCGCATGTGTTCAATGAAGTCGTGCTCGGTCACGAGTCACCGCCTTTGACGCGAATACTGGGCATGCCGGCGACTTCGACAGATGGGTAGAAAACGCGGTACTTGCCGGTTTTCAGGTTCTTCGTTCGTACACTCACGGATGCCCACGGCTTGCCGTTGCAGGTCATGTGCAAATCGACGGTGGTGCGAACGATCAGCGCTTCCCGTTCGACAGGGGGATGGCCATGGCGTTGCGATCGAACGATGCAGAGCGCACCGGGCGGATATGCGTCCCAGCCGGCGTTAAATGCGCTCATTGCCGCGTCTTCCAGCACCGAAAGGCTGGTATCCAGCGCCAAGCGATCATCGCGGTACTGGCGGCTCATGCGGCACCGCCTTGGGCGCGCAGCATTCGGCGCAGGTTCTTTCGCACGTCAGCGATGGCCCGGCCCGCGCTGGCTCGGCGATCCAGCACGGCGAAGGCGGCAACGTCTGCGGCAGCTGCTACCTGATTGGGAGAGAAGCCCATGCTGGCCGCGGCGGTGGCTACGGCCTTCGCTGCTCCAGCCGCGCGCTCGGCGAGCGGGTAGGTAATGGCGGCGATCATGCGGCACCGTCCTGGCTGATCGTGTAGCCGCGGTTGCGGGTGGCGTTGATGCGGTAGCCGTGCTGGCCCAGCTTCTGGCGCAGGCGGCAGATGGTCACTTCCACCGTGTTCGACTTGCAGGTGTTGGCGCCGTACAACTTCTCTTCCAGCGAAGCGCGGCTGATGGGAGCTTCGCCCGCATCGATGATCAGCTGCAGCACCTTCGACTCGGTGGGACTGAGTGGCAGGCGGGCGCCGCCGACCATTGCGGCGCGCGTCTCAGTACGAAGGCCGGTGATCACGGGGCCACCTCGATGAAAGCCAGGTCGTGCATCACGCACTGAGCCCGGGTTAGCACGGCGGACGTGCTCGGCAACTTGGCGTCTGCGGTCGACAGGGGGAAAACCGCATTTGCCCGGACGCATGCCGCGGGGGAAACCTGGTAGGAGCCGCTCAGCACGGCATCGGCCGCGTCGAGGGCTAGCTGCCAGCGTGCAGGCTGGAAGTTCTGGGTGAGGGCTTTGGTGATGCCGGGCGCGCAGTCGGGGACACGACTCGCGTCGCGGAAAGCGTTGAGGCTGGTGTTTGCCACCGTGGCGCGCAGGGCCCAGTCATCGGCGGCGGCCAGCTCGTACACAGCCAAGGCTGCGCAGATTCGGGGGCTGGTGATCACCAGCGTATCGGGGGCGTCCTCTGTGGCATCCGCTGCCGGCGCGTCACCGGGAACTGCCCAGGCTGCAACGCCCAAGACGATGAAGCAGGCGAGGGCGACAAGGCCGAGGCGGGCTGATCGCAGGTTGCTGTTGGTCAAAGGCATTGCATGGTCTCCGGGCCGGCGGTTGCCGTTGGCGGAAACAATAGCGCTGCTATCTAACCATTACAATAGCGATGCTGTTTATAAGGGACGATTCGGTGCGGAAAAATTCTGAATTCGTTAAGAAATCAGAATTCCCAGCGCCTCAAACAGCTTGCATATGCGTTGTCACGGAACTCGCCTTGAGCGGCTTCCTTGGCTGAATCGGTTGAGAGGCGGGGCATTTCATACGCTGCGCGAACGTAGCCTATGTAGGGTTCACCCTGCTTTTCGGCGACGTCCATCACAGTGGACATCGCCACACCGGCCTGCCTCGCCGTCATGATTTTTTCAGCAGCAACCGACTCGCTTTTGCACAGTCGAGCGGTAGACGATCGCAGCGTGTCCATCGCCTCCTGGGCCTCTAAAGCAGCCCCGCCTGCCGATGCTGCTGCGCGCGCAGCAGCTGCGCGCGCAGGGTTGTTGTCCCTTCCCGCATTGGCGCAGGCGCTCAGCGAGATGGCCAGAAGCATTGTGACAGTCAAGAGCTTTCGCACTCGTGGTTCTCCTTTCATCCATAGCGACTGCGCAGCAGCCCTGCATCTTCGAAACTGACGCCGTCGCGCATGCAGTCTTCGGCCCGCTCCAAGTCTTTGTGGAGCTGGATCAGGTCGTCATCCGGTAAGTGCTCGATGCCCATGTACCCGAAACATGCCTGGTCGATGAGCAACTGCATTGGCGCACCCCACCGGCGCAGGAAGTGCCGAATCATGCGGTAATGGGATTCGCGCAGGACTACATCCATGCGCATTGCAGGCCTGGCGCCGGGCGCCATCGACGCCTGTGGATCAGCCGGCTTTGCGCTTCCGACCGCCGTAAGCTTGGGCTTGACGCCCATCTTCCGCTGCGCGCGCAGCGCGATCAGCTGCGCCAGCTTGTCCATTTCCTGATCGAGATCCATCGTTCCCCTTCCCTTGTTTTCTTAAATCTGCGGCAAGTGCTACGCGCAGCGCTTGGGCAAATAGATCGGGGGATTGCTCGACATCGAATGTCTCACCTGTGGCCAGATCCAGAGCCTTGCGCACCACAGCGATGGCGGAGTTCACGATATCGGCGTCAAGTCTCGCAACCTGAGACGTGCCGAAACGATCCATCAGACGGGCGTATTCGGCGCTGATTTCTTGGGGCTGCAGGCCAAGCACATCGGCCAGTGCCTCAGCCTTATCCCAGGGAACCGGGCGAAGACCAGTCGCGAACTGAGAGATGAAGCTGGGGGTGACTTCCAGACGCTCAGCCACCACGGCCTGCGTGAGGCCGGAGCGGGTGATGGCCTCTGCTATCGAGCGACCTTCGGTGGTCTTGGGGTTGGCTGGCCTAGGCATATAGCGATGCTATTTGAAGGGGTTCAGGAAAACGAACAGCGGTGCTATTTACTTGGGTAAATAGCACTGCTATGTTTGTCCTATGAACGCACCGACCCAGACCGTGACACCTATCCAGAAGGCCATCGATGCGGTGGGCGGGCAGGGCGCGCTTGCGCGTCTGCTCAACGTTCACCCGGCTCTGGTTTCGCAGTGGAGAACTGGCCGCCGCCCGGTTGCTGCCCACCACATCCTTTCGATTGAGGCGATGACGCAGGTGTCTAGGCATGAGCTTCGCCCCGACATCTTCGGCATGCAGCCGGAGGCTGACCCAGATGCGGATCGAATCGTCCGCATCGATGTTACCTGACACAGGCCTGGGGAGGTGAGCCTCCTGTCCAAACGGTCCCTTTTCATAAATCCCGGTCGTCCTGTCCATGGCGACCACTTTGCATCGCCTCCCGAGGTGCGTAAATGAAGCCTGATCCTCAGTACCAAGAACCGCGATCGGCGGTGGTATTCCGCCACACGACTGACGCTATCCGAAACAGCGGCCACACCGACACGAGCCTGGCCCAGGCAATCGCCGAGCAGTACCAGGCAGACGTGGCCCCCAGCGAGCGCAACGTCCAGTTCCACTCCGGCGATGACGCAGACAGCATCGAGCGCGCGCTGAAGGCGAACGCCCAGCTGGTTGGCCGAATCCGCAATGGCACGGTCAAGATGCCGGTGGATTTGGAAGAGTCGTGGGTGCGCGCGCTGCCGCCGCAGTGGCGCGACGCCTGCTCCCGCGAGTTGGCTCAACGCTATGGCTTCCTCGGCGCGCGGATCCCGATGATGGAACCGCATGCTGGCGTGCTGGCTGTGGCCCGTCTGTCGGTCGAGTTTGGCCACACGTTGGAGGCGCTGACCAACATCCTGGCCGACGGCCGCATCTGCCCGAAGGACATCCCCGAACTGCGCCGCGCGCTGGACGAGATGGGGCAGCTGGAAGCCGAGCTGATCACCGCGAAGCGCTACGTCACCGGCCACCTACAGGATCTGGCACCGCGCGCGGTCAGTGGTGTGCGCCAATGACTTCGGCAGTCATGGTGAGCTGGGCGATCGCCGTGGTCGGCGAGTTCGACGCCGCCGGCCGCCGTATCCCTGAAAACCTGGTGCAGCTTCTGCCCATGGTGGACGTGGTGTTGTGGGCTAAAGAACAGCCTCAGCCACTGCAGGTGGATGCGCTCCAGGCGCAGTTTGGCCTCTCCCGCGCTACCGCCTACCGGTGGCTGACCGCGCTTCAGGACGTGCACGATCCTGCTGCTGCTCGCAGCAGGTTGCCAGACGCCCGTGCGCCCTTCGCCGGCCGTCCCAAGGAGGCGCAGTTGCAGCGCGGCGTGGGGGATCGGGTGTGATCTATTTCGAGATGTACCCCGGCGACTACCTCAAGGACACAACGCGGCTGTCCCTGATCGAGCACGGCGCCTACTTCAAGCTGATGCTCGCCTACTACGCAGAAGAGCAGGCGCTACCGGACAGCTTGGCAGAGCTGTACATCATCGCCGGCGCTATCACCGGGGGCGACAAGGCAGCGGTCAAGAAAGTCGCCGAGCGCTACTTCCCGGTGGGTGACGATGGACTGCGCCACAGCAAGCGCTGTGACGAGCAGATCACCAAAGCCCAGGGCCGCATTGCCGAGGGCAAAGGGCGACGTGATGCGCGGAAGAGTAATGAGACGGAGCGCCAAGCACGGACCCGTGCACGCAGAACGATGCTTTTCGAGGATCTGCGGGCCGTGGGCGTGGTTCCGGAGGGTCTGGTAACGATGGCTGAGCTTAAGGCTCTCCATGTCACGCATGTCACGCACAGCGAAAGCGTGACTAATGCAGCTATGTCACGCGTGACTGACCGTGACATGTCACACCTGTCACGCGTGACAGGGGGTGTGATCACAGGTGTGAACACGGGTAACCAGACCCCAGACCCCATATCTATTACTCCAGATACATCACTGCACACTCAGAGATCTCTGAGCGGTGTGACCGATGCCGGGCGTGCGTGTCTGCTGATGCGCCAGGCCGGTTGCCACTCGACAAACCCCAGTCATCCCGACCTTCTCGCCGCGCTGGCCGAAGGTGTGACCCCGGAGGAATTGGGTGACACCGCAGCCGAGGGACTGAGCCGCTCCCCGCCTGTCGCCAAGCCCTTCCCCTGGGCAATCCAGACCGCTCGAAGCCGAAAAGCCGCCGGCGCAACGCCGACGAACACCACCACCACCGGAGGCCCCAATGCAAACTCTCAGCTCGGTTCTGCCGACCACGTCGCAGAGCAGCGACGCAAATTCGAACAGCGCTCGGCAGCTGGCGGCTTTGGCGGACCAGGCGGCGACGTCATCGACGCCGACTTCGAACTCGTCCAGCACTGAACCGGATCAGCGCGCGGTGAGTGCCCTGTGGACGGTATGGGAGCGCATGGCTGGCATGTTCCCCGGGAAGTGGGTGCGCGAGAACGGCTCATCCCCGGTGAACAACGCCGGCGGCCTGACCACCGCAGGAGAACTGTGGTTCCAGGTGCTGGCAGGCATCACCCCGCGCCAGGTAGCAGACGGCCTGGCCAACTGCCTGCGCAGCGCCCTGCAGTGGCCGCCGAATCCCGGGCAGTTCCGTGCGATGTGCCTCGGCGTCCCGGCCCTTGCCGAAGTTGATGGCCAGATGCGGCCCGGCCAGGCCCACAGCGGATTCACCGTGCTGGTGCGGTCGAAAATGGACCTGCACGCCTACGCCACAGCCGAGAGCGGCGCGGTGCAGCAACGCATGCTGGCCAACGGCTACGAGCGGGCGGTGAAGCACGTCATGGACGGCGGCGCCGTACCCGCGCCGGTGGCCGCGCTGCCCGCGCCGAGGCCAGAGCCGCAGGTGGTGCGCGATCGCGACGCGGCGCGCAGCGCCATGGCACAGGCCGCCGCTGAGCTGGGATTTGGAGACATGCATGGAGCCGACTGACATCCGCGCCTACCAGCGGCAGCTGGTGCTGTTCTGCCTGGGCATCCATGGCGACAGCACCGCAGCTGAGGCACTGGAACTGATGGGCAACGCGGCACTGGAGGCAGGCGCGCCGCGAGAGGCCATGCTCCTCACCACCGCTGCTGCGGCCGGGCTGTTGCGTGAGCTGGACCGCGAGGGGCTTGTTCGTCGTTGCGAGAACCGCGCCAGTGGCCGCGATGGTCGGCCTGTGGCCACCTGGGCAGTTACCGATACAGGCCGCGTGGACAACATGCCGCTTCCGCCCTCGGGCCAGCAGCAGCTGGGCATGCCGCAGCTGGCACTGGCACCGACGCATCGCACTCGCGGTGGACTGACCATGCAGCAGCTGGTGGGCCTGCTCAACGTCGAGTTCGACTGCATGCTCGAGCAGATGGACCGTGAGCACCAGGCCACACAACAGCGTGCGCGCCACGAATTCGAGGCATTCCGACAGCGCGCGATGCGCGTATGGGCTGCTTCAGAGGCGTCCGCCTGATGGCTCCGAAGACGAAGGGGCGCCGCTCGCTGCGCTACGCCACCACTCAGGAGATGCCAGAGGGCATGCGGCGGCTGGTCGAAGCCAGCACAGCGGTGGCACCGCAACCCTCCGCGGCGCGTGCCTACCGGCCCCCGGCCGCCGCGCAGCCATCCGCCAGCGGCAACGCCGCCGGCAAGGTCGCGCGCGGCAGGCCGCGCCACGTGCCGGGCGAGATGAACAAGACCGAAGAGGCCTACGCCGCACACCTGACGCTGCAGCTGGCCGCTGGCGCGATCGCGTGGTTCCGCTTCGAGTCCGTGAAGCTGAAATTGGCCGAGAAGACGCACCTGACCATCGACTTCTTCGTGATGACGGCAGCCGGAGATCTGGAGGCGCATGAGGTGAAGGGCTTCTGGGAGGAAGACGCCCGCGTGAAGGTGAAGGTGGCCGCGGCGATGTATCCGTTCCGGTTCCTGGCAGTCCAGCGCGCCCCAGGCGGCGGCTGGAAAACGGAGGTGTTCTCTTGAACGTGATGATGATTGGCGGCGCCAGCGTGCGCCGCGACGATGTGGGCAGGTTCTGCCTGAACGATCTGCACCAGGCCTCCGGCGGCGCCAAGCGGCACCAGCCCAGCGACTGGCAGCGCCTGAAGCAGACCGAGGAACTGGTGGCCGAACTGGTCAAATCCGGGGATTCCCGGGTTTACCCGGTGCACTCCGTGGCCGGCCGCTATGGCGGCAGCTACGTGGTGCGCGAGCTGGTCTACGCCTATGCGATGTGGATCAGCCCGAGCTTCAGCCTGCAGGTGATCCGCGCGTACGACGCGCTGGCTGCCGGCACTCCCGCACCTGACCCGATGCAGGCGCTGACCGATCCGGCGACGCTGCGCGCGCTGCTGCTGTCCTACAGCGAGAAGGCCGAGATCCTCGAGGCGCGCGTGCAGTATCAGGAGCCGCAGGTCCGCGCGCTGCTGCGCCTGACCCAGGCTGATGGCGCGTTCAACATCAGCACCGCGGCCAAGATGCTGCAGGTGCAACCGCGCCAGCTCTTCGCCTGGCTTTCCGAGCACGGCTGGATCTACCGCCGCGCCGGCAGCAAGAACTGGCTGGCCTACCAGACCCGCGTGCAGCAGGGCGTGCTGGTGCACAAGGCCTGCGTGCAGCGTAAGGAGGGCGAGCAGGAGCGTGTCCACGAGCAGGTACTGGTGACCGCCAAGGGGCTGTCTCGTCTGGCTGAGAGCATCGACCGGGGGCATATGACTTGGGCGCAGGCCGACGCGGCGACTCGTATGCAGCTGACGCCGGAGGTGTGCTGATGGACGCCATCCGGAAGCGGGCGCGAGAGCTGCTTGTCGCGGAGCTTGAAGCATCCGGCGATGCTGAATCGGCTGCATGGGTCCGCAGCGGTGGGGCAGATAGTTGCGTGCCGCTACGTGCCATCATCGCCGCCCTCATGCCACCCGTGGGCTACACCCCCGAGCGCAGCGTCCTCGTGGCGGCGACCCGGATTCGGAAGCTGGCCAGTGCCGCCACGCCGATGGCCCGCTCGGCCTACATCAGGGCTGCCGAGATCGTCGAGATGGCAGTGATCGCCGCCCGCCCGGAAGCACCTGATAGTACGGGGGTAACCGTGCTTTCCAAGGGCGAAGCAGAGGATCTGAGCAGGCGACGCGTTGCACGCATGGAGGGGGCTGAATGATGGGCGGCCCTGCAATTCCTTCAACAGCAGGGCGTCGCCCTAGAAACAACCACGTGACAACCATGGAGACCTCCCGATGATTCACAAATTCCACAGCTTGGACGAGGCCACCCACCATCTGTACCTGGAAGGAAAGGAAGGCCCCATCTGGTGCCATGTCGACGGCAGCTTGTGGGAGGTCTGGCGGGACGGGCGATCCCGCTGGGTCAGCAACAGTGAGGTGGCCTGATGTCGGTAGTGGCCATACCGGTGCAAGGCATGAAGGCCTGCGGCAACTGTGGCAGCGACGATGTGCGGGTGCGCGCGCGAGGCAGTGTCGACAGTTGCCGCACGGCGCAGGTCGTCTGCGCGCGCTGTGGCGCGCGGGGGGAATCGCACGTTGGCACTGATGCGGAGGTACTTGCCGTGCGGGCATGGGCGCAGAAGCCATTCTCCATGCCGCCGCCTCCGCTGGTCAGCGCGGCTCGCGGCCGAGTGCCCGTGCCAGATCCCACCATGCAGCGTGACCCTCTCGAACTGATCGCCCGCATGCTGGTGGGCGGCAGCTTCCGCGAGCCATCGGACGGCCGGTCAACCATTCCGCCCCTGACGGCCGCAGATATCGCCGGTGCCGTCGGCATGATGCGCGATTCCGTAGCCAAGCAGGCCGTGCTGGCGGTGGCGCTGCGAGGGCAGGGGGTGTCTCTGTCGTCGCTGGGGCGTTCTCTGGCCAGGCGGGTAATGCGACAGATCCAGTGGCAGCGCCGCCTCGGCACAAAGCCCGCGCTGAGAATGGAAGACCCAGCCGACCGCTGGCGCATGCGTCTGGTGCTGCAGGACGCGGTGAACGACCTGGTGTGGCCAGAAGGGAAGATGGCCGCGCAGGACGCTGCTAAGGCTGCGAAGATGCGGAAGGGGGAGTACTTGCGCGTGTATGGGATCGCGGCGGCGACGCTGCGTCAGGCCCTTGAAGATGGTCGGAAGGAATTCAGCGGCAGGGTATTCAACTGAATATGCTAGTAGGTCGGCAGTACCGCCGGCGCTGACCTAGGCGGCCTTCAGCCGCTCCGGACGGAGCCGGCAGGCCGTGCCGCCAGCACGATGCGCGATGCGTGCCCCGTGCATACAGCGGCGCTATTGGCCAGTAGAAGAATTTCGCCGTTTGAGTGAAGCCGCTCCGAGAAGAAGGGTCGGCTTGGGCGAATGGTTAGCTCCCATACGTAGATTGAACCCCAATCGCTTTAGCCCAAATACCAGCCCATGGGTCAGCGGCAGCGTTAAGCGCCATCCCCGCATGCCGCGCAAAGGACTCTAGGACATCAACGGGCTCGACGCTCGCAACTGCCGGAGACGCCAGAGCGTTGCGCAGAGCGCGGAAGATGTGGATGAGCAAGAACCCGTCCCTGTCTTCGTTCGTGACGCTGGCACTGAGGGTGTGCGCGAGGCGATTGCGAATTTTGTTCAGGCGACGCAAGCCGGGCACCAAGTAAGCAACTGAAGGATCGGCATCACCCAAGAGCTCCACCTTCTGCGCGAAGGTCAGACGGGCGGCACTTAGGTCTCCGAGTGAGGGATTCTTTGCTTGCAAGTACTCCGTCACGAAGTGCTCTACAAACAGGTGGGCACGCAGAATGCGCCCCATAAGAGCAGCATCCTGGTTCCATTTGGCATTGAGTCGCTCGATTTGCGCATTGGAGTGCGCGAGGAAAGCGTCACGGCCGCCATGAAGGTCAATCACACGGGTAGCAATTTCTTCTGGCGTGGACTGTCTAGCTGTCATGTGCGTTAACGCCTGAACAACGCCGATCTGCGAAGCGGGTTCGGCTTACATGAACTATTCGGTCGCTCAAAAGCGGAATGTGACATGCGATCCACCAATGCGAGCGAGTGTTTCCAGCGTGGCTGGGAGGCATTTGGATGCATTGACGACAATATGCCCGCCACTCCCAACAGTGAGCCTGACGAGTGTCTCCAATGTCTGCGGCAGGTATGAGTGCTCGGACAAGTCGAGACGAGCACCAAGGCGTGCGAGTGTTTCCAATGTTTGCGGGAGCGGACCCATTAGCAAGAACTCCTGTGATGGTTATCGTGTGGCCTAATTACTTGATAAACGAACCCAGCGGTCCTTGGCTATGCCGGGAGAGCTTCCTGCACCCAATTTGACGCCAAGTGGATGCTTGCTTTGGGTCGAGAGCTGACCCTAGCCTTCTTGGTGACGTTTTCTAGAACCTGCGCGTCTTCTTCGGCCAAGAAGCAGACACTAATGAAGCCCTACTCTCAGCTTCTGACGATCATTAAGCAACATTACCGCAGTCGCCTCGAACCTTACCGCATTCGCCCGAATGCGGTAAGGAACCTTACCGCAGTTGCAGCGGGAACCAGTCTTAGGCCAAAGTAGTTACCGTGGGCCAGGTTCCAATCGACCCGCACTCAACGGCCGCAGGCCTGGACTCGGGAGGTCCAGTGACCTGCGGTTCGTCGTTTATGGGTGCGAAACCCAACCATCAAACAGAGCGACGCCCCGATGCCTGCCAGCAAGGGGGCGCCGCCGCAGTACACGCGTTTCAGCCGCGTGCCATTGGCCTAAGCCCTGCCGCTCTCCGGAGAGCGAGTGCAGTTTGCTTAACGAATGTCGCAATAGCTGAGACATGAACACAAAGACCCTATTCCCTTGGCCGGGCGGTAAGACGCGCCTGGTGAAACACCTGCTGCCCCTGATCAACCAGCGTGAACACACCTGCTACGTTGAAGCCTTCGCCGGCAGTGCTGCGATGCTGTTCGAACGCTCGCCGGCGAATATAGAGGTGCTCAACGACACCCACGGCGAACTGGTACGGCTGTACCGCGTAGTGGCCAACCACCTGGACGAGTTCGTTCGGCACTTCCGCTGGTCCCTGACCAGTCGTGAGATGTACCGGTGGGCACAGCTGCAGCACGTCGACACGCTTACCGACATCCAGCGCGCGGCCCGGTTCTATTACCTGCAGAAGCTCAGCTTTGGCGGGAAGGTCGAAGGCCAAACACTCGGGGTGGGCCCAACTGGCGCGAAACGCATCAACCTGCTCCGGTTGGAACAGGATCTGAGCGATGCGCACCTACGGCTGCATGGCGTGGTGATCGAGCAGTTGCCTTGGCAGCGATGCATTGAGAAGTACGACCGGCCCGAGACGCTGTTCTTCCTCGACCCTCCGTACTGGCAGACCACTGGCTACGGCCAAGACTTCCCTATGGAAGAGTACGAGCAGCTGGCCGGGGTGATGAGCAAGTTGAAGGGTAGGGCGATCCTGACGATCAACGACCACCCAGCGATGCGCGGGTTGTTCGACCGATTCAGCCGCATCAGCGTCCCCATTCGATACACGGTAGGCGGCGGCGCTGGCGTGGCACGCACTGAGTTGATCTACACCACCTAACCGGGCGGCTGCCCGGCATGTCTTTCGCCCGCCTCCAGACCGGATCAACGATCGCGCCCAGCCGGCAGCGAGGCGGGCACCTTTCAGCTTCATTACCGTTGAGGTCACCATGCAACTCACTGCCAACTTCAGCCTGGCCGAGCTGACGGTTACCGGCCGGAACATGCCGAATGTCCCGAACGAAGCGGAGGTCGCCAGCCTCCGTTCGTTGGCAGAGATGATCCTGCAGCCGCTTCGCGAAGCACTCGGCAGGCCTGTGCGCGTCAACTCGGCGTTCCGGTCCGAAGCAGTGAACCAAGCGGTCGGCGGCACGGCCACGAGCCAGCACCGGCTGGGAGAGGCCGCAGACATTCAGGTGCCGGGTATGACCTCGGTGGAAGTGGCGAGGACGATCGTCGCGCTGGGCCTGCCATTTGACCAGGTGATCGAGGAGTTCGGCAGCTGGGTCCACGTTTCCTACGGGCCGCGGCGCCGCCGGCAGCAGCTCACGGCGGTCAAGCGCTCCGGGAAGACGGTCTACGTGCAGGGGATCCAGTGAGCGAGCCCGTGAGCACCTTGAAGACAATCGTCGGCACCTTCACCGCCGCTGTGGTGGCACCGGCGACGGCTGATGCGCTGCGCGCTGCCGAACGGATGATCCTGGGCGTACCCGAGTCCGTGCTGCTTGTGGCGATCGCTGGCGCGCTGATCGGCGTGCTTCTGCTGCCGGAGAAGGACGCTGATCGGGTGGCCGCTGATGCCAGCCGTACCCGTGGACACCGTTGGTTCCAAACGGCTACACGCCTACTGGCACTGGGTCTGGCCGTCATCTCCTACGCCATCGTGGCCGCCTGGCTCATTGCCGTGGCGGCGACCTGGTTCCCGTCGCTGGCCGGTGCGCCGCAGTTGCCGCTGGCCGGGCTGTCTGGCGTGGTCATCCGCCGAATGCTGCCGGGCTACCTGAAGGTGGTCGAGCGCATCACCGGCAACATCGGAGGCGAGAAGCCATGAGCGTACTGTTACGGTTGGCCACAGCCCTTTGGGGCCTGATCGTCGGCGCGGTCGCCGATGCGGTGGAATGGCTGCGCAAGCCTGGCAGCAAGATCAAGGTTGTCTGCGCGGTACTTGCGTTCGGCTTCATGGTCGCTGGCCTTTCGGCGTATGAGAAGGAGCAGCGGATCCAGGATCTGAGCGCTCAAGTGGTCAAGGTGCGTGCGGATTGGAAGGCCGATACCGCTCGCCTGCAGTCGGACGTGGAGCAGCGCGATGCCCGGCTGGCCGAGGTAGCGGAGACGCTCCGGGCCGAGGCGCAGAAGCTGGAAGCCCTGAAGGCCGAGAGCGCCGCCGCACTGAACGGCTTGGCCGGCAAGATCGAGGCGGCCGAGAAGGATGCCACCACCTGGCGCGAGCGATACCAGCAGCGTCCTGACAGCTGCAAGGCCGCGCTCGAACTGCTCGACTCGGCCTGCCCGGCCCTGAAGGGGTACTGACATGCGACATATCGTGATCGCAGCGGCGGCCCTCCTGACGGCATGCCAATCGGCGGCACCCAAGCAGAACCCTCCGGCACCGACCGTGATGCGGCTGCCGGTAGCCACCTATGTGCCTATCGACCCCGCGCTGTGGAAGCGCTGCACCTGGGAGCGAGAAGGAAGGCCGTCGGCAGTGTTCGAGGTCAGCAACGGCCGCAAGCGCTGCCTTATCCAGTACGAGGCCCAGTTCGACGCGATCGAGCAGGTGCAGGGCAAGCCCGTTCCGACACAAGCCCATGAGTGACTGTGACCACGCTTGGCGGCTCGACGGTGCTGTTGCCCCAGTCCATCGGTTTTTGTTTCACGGAATGGTTTCACGTCACTTCATGTGAAGGTGAAACTGAACAGAAGATAGCGATATCCACAAGATATCCACAGAAAGCTGAACGGGCGGGGCCCCTGGAGTTATCCACAGCCACCGGGGGGAATTCGGACCCCGGTAAAAGACAGTATTTCGGCCTCTAGGGTGCTCCACCACAGGTCACCTTTTTGGCGGATTTTCCCGGGAGAAACCGCATTTTCACGCCTGAATAGGCTGTGCATCGGGTAGGACATGGCTGACATCCACGAATTCACCAAGGGCTGGTCCGTGGCCCGGCTGGCTGATGAGTTCGGAATAGACCGCCGCACAGCCAGCAAGCGCCTGAAGGAGGCCGGCGTTCCGCCGCTGACTAAGAGGGCGGGGCACGACGTATACCGCCTAGCCGATGCAGCCCCCGCGCTGGTGAATCCTGGCGCTGCTGCGTTAGGCGCTGAAGGTGTGGTGGATCCGCGCGACCTGCCGCCAATGGAGCGGCGCGCCTTCTACCAGTCGGAGAACGAGCGCTTAAAGGTCGAATCGACCATCGGGCAGCTGGTGCCGGCCGCAGAGGTCGAGGCTGATTACGCCGAGCTGGTGAAGAAGATCGTGCAGTTCTTCGACACCCTCCCTGATGTGCTCGAGCGAAAGGCAGGGCTCACACCAGAGCAGGTGGTCAAGGTCCAGGACGAGTGCGATCGCGTCCGCCAATCCATGTACGAGGGCATCACCGATGACGACGTACGCGACAGCGCGTAGCGTGCGCCAAGGCGTTGCCGAGATGATCCGGCCGCCTCGCCGCATCAGGGTGAGCGAGGGCGCGCGGGTTCTACAGGTGGCCAACGCCGCCGGCGCCGCCGGTTCCTGGGATCCGGACACCTCGCCATATATGGTTGAGCCGTTGGACACCACCGGCAGCCGACACTACGAGGCGGTGGTGTTCGTCGGGCCGGCGCGTTCGGGCAAGACGATATCGCTCATCGATGCGCGCTTGGCGTACCTGATCACGTGCAACCCGGCCGACGCCATGGTTGTGCAGATGTCCAAGGATGCAGCCGAGGACTACAGCAAGACACGTATCGCTCGCAGCATCGCCGCCAGCCCGGAACTGCGATCCCGGCTGAGCCCGCGTGCCCACGACGACAACATCCTGCTGAAGTTCTTCCGGTCAGGCATGTCGCTGCGTATGGGCTGGCCATCTGTGTCGGTGCTGTCGGGCAAGGACATCCACGACGTCCTGATGACGGACGTTGACAACTACACCGGTGACCTGACGATCGATGAATGCTTCGGCCTGGGGCTGAAGCGCACGCAGACCTATATGTCGGCCGGCATGGTGGTGGCCGAGTCGAGCCCTGCAACGGACTACGCCGATGGCGCTTGGAAGCCGCTGCATCCACACCAGGGGCCACCGGCCGCCGGCATCGCCGCGTTGTATGCGCGTGGCGACCGGCGCCGCTGGTACTGGCCATGCCCGGAGTGTGGGGAGCGGTTTCAAGCGGCGCCAGGATACGACGGGTTCGCGTTGCCAGCGATGGAGGAGCTGCTCGAGCGTGTTGTGCTGGATGACGTGCAGAAGATGGCGCGGCACTACTCGCTGCTCCACTGCCCGCATTGTGGGGTGGGCCTGCAGCACCGGTGGAAGGACGGGATGAATCGTGCCGGTGTCTGGGCTGCTGAAGGTCAGCTCGTGCACGCCGACGGCACTGTCACCGGTGAACGGCCGGAGGCACGCATCGCCAGCTACTGGCTGGGCGGTGTTGCTGCGGCCTACCAGTCGTGGGAATCGCTGATCGAGCGCTACCTCCAGGCGTTGCGGACGTTTGCCACTACCGGTGAAGAGCGGCCCCTGAAGACCACGCACAACGTGGACGGTGCCATCAACTACGTGCCGATGGCTGCACGGTCGGCCAGCGATCCGAACGAGATGCAGGAGCGTGCCGAGGTCTGGCCTGCTGGCGCTGTACCCGCCGGCGTGCGCTTCCTGTTGGGTGAGGTCGATGTCCAGGCCAATCGCTTCGTTGTGTTGATGCTGGGCTTCGGCATCGGCGCATCAGGGCAGCTGGAGCGATGGGTGGTGGATTACTTCACCCTGCGCACATCCAAGCGTGAAGACGGCTCCGGCGGTTTTCTGCCGCTGGACCCACCGAAGTACTTGGAAGACTGGGAGCGGCTGGTCGAGAAGGTCATCAGCCGCCGTTACATGCTGGACGATGCCACCGGCCGCAGCATGCCGGTCCACGCGGTGGGCATCGACTGGGGTGGCAAGGCGGGCACCTCGGTGCGTGCGCTGGAGTTCTGGCGTTCGCTCAAGGCCCGGAAGCTGCACGCCAGGGTCAGACTGATCAAGGGCGATGCGCGCCGCGAGGCAGGGCTGTTTCGCGAGACCTTCCCCGACAGCAGCAAGCGCCGGGACCGCAAATCAGGGTCGAAGGGCGATGTGCCGCAGCTGTTGCTCAACGCGGACAGGCTGAAGGACACCGTAGACGCCAACGTGAAGCGGGCGGAGCCCGGTCCGGGCTACTACCACTTCCCTGACTGGTTGCCAGAAGCGTTCTACGCCGAGCTGACGGCGGAATCGCGGACGGCGAAGGGCTGGGAGAACTTGGCGAAGCGACGCAATGAGGCGTTCGACCTGTGTCGCTATGCCGAGGGCATGGCGCTGTGGCTGAAGGTTCCTGCCATCAACTGGACCGCGCCGCCGCCATGGGCCGCGCCGTGGGACGACAACCCAGACGTGAGGGCAGACGACGTCGCGCCGGCGCCAATGCCGCGCACCCGCACCCGCCGCGTCATCCGAAGCAAGTATCTGGGGCGCTGAAATGGCATTCAACAACAAGCAAGTCGAGCAACTGGAGGCCGCGATCGCGGCCGGCGTGCTGAGCGTCAGATATGCCGACCGCACCGTGACCTACCAGAGCCTGGTTGAGATGCGTCGCCTGCTGAAGCAGATGCGCGATGAGCTGGGCCAGGCTGCAGGGGCACCACGGCGTCGACGCATCGTCCGCCTCTACCAATCGGGGACCGGAAATGTCTGATACCGCCGAGAGCAGCTACCGCGCCGCCGGCAACGGCCGCCGCCTCCGCACCTTCCGGCCATCCTCGCTGGGGCCCAATGCTGCATTGCTGGGCCTGCCGACGCTGCTCGCCAGGGCGCGGCATCTTGCCCGCAATGACCCGTGGATGGTCAGTGCGCTCAACAAGAGCGTGTCGAACGGCATCGCTACAGGAATCCAGGCCAAGCCGATCTGGGGCACGAAGGAGCACAAGAAGAAGCTCGCCAAGCTGTGGGACCGGTGGAGCAAGTACGCCGATGCCGACGGCGTGCTCGGCTGGGGCGGCCTGCAGGCGCTGGCCTGGCGTGAGTGGAAGGAGGCCGGCGAGGTGTTCGCCCGCATTCGCTACCGGCGGCCCGAAGACGGCCTGCCGGTGCCGCTGCAGGTGCAGCTGATCGAATCGGAGCAGTGCCCGCAGTACTACAACGGCGTGGCCAGCAACGGCAACGTGATCCGGCAGGGCATCGAAGTCGATAGCATCGGCCGGCGCGTGGCGTACTGGATGTACCGGGAGCACCCCGGCGACCTCCAGCTGACCGTCAACGGTAACGAGCTGGTGCGCGTGCCGGCGGAGCAGGTGCTGCACCTGTACCAGCCGAACCGTGCAGGAGCAATGCGTGGCGTGCCGAGCTCGGCGCCGGCGCTGCTGCGCATGTTCAACCTGGACCGCCTCGATGATGCGGTGCTGGAACGGCAGGCTCTGGCCAACCTGTTCGCCGGCTTCATCACCACTGATGCCAATTCGGATGGCGAAGAAGGCGATGCGGTGGGTGACCTGATCACCGGTGAGGATGCCGACGGCACCGCGATCGGTGGTCTTGAGCCGGGCACGATGCAGGAGCTGCCCCCCGGTCGAAAGATCACCTTCGCCGAGCCACCGAGCGCTGGTTCGGACTATGCCGAGTTCCTGCGCGGACACCTGCTGGCGATCTGTGCCAGTCAGGACGTGCCCTATGAGGTTCTCACCGGCGACCTGCGCAACGTCTCCGACCGCGCGCTGCGCCTGATCCTTAATGAGTTCCGCCGGGTGATCGAGCAGGACCAGTGGCTCTTCATGATCCCCATGTTCTGCCAGCGGGTGCGCGATGCCTTCATCGACCAGGCGGTGCTGTCGGGTCTGCTGAAGGTGCCGCGGTACGCGGCCCTACGTGAAGACGTGACCGAAACTCTGTGGGTGCCCGAGGGCTGGCCCTGGAGCCACCCGGTGCAGGACGTGACCTCCGAACTCAAGGCGGTGAGAGCGGGCTTCAAGTCGCGCAGCAAGGTGGTGCTGAGCGCTGGCGAGGATCCCGAACAGGTCGACGCCGAGCAGGCGCAGGACAACGAGCGCGCAGACGCCGCCGGCCTTCGCTTTGACAGCGACCCGAGGCGCACAAACGCCTCCGGCGCCCGGCAGGACGATGAACCCGGCGCCCCTGGCGCCAACAACGATGAAGGGAATGACGATGACGAGTAAGCCTGGCCTGTTGGCCCGAATGCTGGGTCGCGGCAGCCGTGCGCCCGTGGTGGCCTCGCTCGCCGCCGCGGTCCTCAATCAGCCCTTGCTGGTGCAGCCGACCATTGGCGAGGCGCTGGTGGGTGGCTATCTGGAAGGTAAGGTCAGCAGCGACGACAGCGTCCTGAAGGCCGATCGCTTCGAAGTGTCTGGGTCCGATGAGCAGCCGGTGGGCGTCGCACAGAAACTGATCGGTGTGATCAACCTGTCCGGTGCGATGGTGAACCGGCCCATGCCAGGAGCAAGCGGCCCGGGGCCGGTGAGCTATGCCGCGGTACGCGACACCTTCGATGAACTGCTGAACGACGATGCGGTTACGTCCATCATCCTGCGGCTGGATACGCCGGGCGGTATGGCATCGGGCTGCTTCGACTTGGTGGACCACATCTTCGAGGCGCGTGGCCGAAAGCCGATGTACGCGTTGGTTGATGACCATGCGTACTCCGCCGGCTTCGCTCTCGCTTCGGCATGCGACGAGATCTGGATCAGCCGTACCGGCGGTGTCGGATCGGTAGGGGTGGTCTGCTATCACCACGACTGGAGCGGTAACAATGCCCAGATCGGACTGAAAGTGACCCCGCTGTTCGCCGGGGCCCGCAAGGTGGACTTCAACCCGAACTTCCCGCTCAGCGAGGAAGCGCATGCCGAGGCGATGGCCGATCTGGAGGACATGCGCACGCTTTTCGTCGATACCGTGGCGCGCAACCTGGGCATGGATGCGGAAACGGTACGTGCCACGGAGGCAGGCTGCTACCGCGGCCAGGCGGCTGTGGCCGTGGGCTTTGCGACCCGGCTTGGCACCTGGCACGACCTGATCGCGTATGTCAGTGCCAGCGAAGCCGCGGCGCCACTGGCGCCCGGTGACCCTGATCAGGATGAAGACCAAGAGGCAACGGCCACGCCGCAGGTGCCCGTCGCCAGCCCCACGCCGCCTGCAGCCGTAGTGGAGAACGCGGCCGCAGCGCTGGCCGCGGCGGTCGCTTGCAGTGACCTACCGGCGGCACTCGCTGTGGCCGTGCTGCGTCGGCCGCCGCAGGCGGGCGAGCCGGCGGCCTGCGCCATCGAATATGCGACCGCAGTCCAGGACGCGTGTGCTGCTGCACTGCGTGGTGATGACACGCTCGCAGCCAGTTTCATCGAGAAGAACACCGACCTCGACACGGTGCGTGCACAGCTGCTGTCGATGAAGGCGGAGGAAGGCCGCAACACTCAGGTCATCACCGCACACCCGGCCTCCATGGCCGACCAACGCGCCGCCGACGTCAAGGCGCAGCTGAACCCCAACCACATCTACAAGCAACGAGGTAACTGACGATGGAAATCACCCTGGCCGGCACCCGTACCGGCGAATTCCTGCTGTCCGAAGCAGGCGGCGAGCGCAGCCGCGAACTGATCCGTCTGCCTGCCGGGCAGGGCATGCTGCCGGCGGGCACGCTGCTCAAGGCGGACAACACCGTCGCCGCCAACGGCACGGACGCGGTGAAGGTGCTGTACGGCCCGATCGACACCGGTACCGAATCTGCGGCGCTGGCCGTCAAGGGCGTGGCGATCGCGCGCGACGCCGAAGTGTTCGGCGAAAAGCTGGTGTGGGCCAGCGGTGCCACGCAAGACCAGAAGCTGCTGGCGGCGCTGAGCCTTGCCGAGTCGGGCATCATCACCCGTTGGACCCAACAGCCGATCGCGTCGAACACCGCCGATCATTTGGTCTTCGTCTCGACCCCGCTCACCGGCACCGCCGGAGAAGCGATGGCGCCCATCGTTGCCCACGTCAAGGACATCTTCGGCGCAGTGGTCACCGGCAGTACCGTCAGCGCCACCCTCGCCAAAGCTACCGGTACCGGCAATCTGTCCGGCGGCGGCGCGAAGGCTGCGGTGGGCGGCGTCATCACCTGGGATGCCGCGACTCTGAGCGCCGCTGGCGATTACACCCTGAAGGTGACCGCCGCCGACCTGGACGAAGCCACGACCGAAACCATCACCATCGACGCTGCGTAACCCGCAGGCCTGCTCACCAGTCGCAACAAGGCCCCGCTTCGGCGGGGCCTTTTTTGTACCCCTTACCCGAGAGAGAGAGACAACTATGGATCTGCAAACCCTTCTGGCGCTGGGCGTGCTGGGCTTCGATGCCCTCAACGCCTACATCAACAACCTGCCGCGCATCGTGACCCGTTTGGGTGATATGCGCCTGTTCCAAGAAGAAGGCCTTGTCGGCACCACGATCGTGAAGATCGGCATCGAGAACAACAAACTGGTGCTGGTGCCCAACGTGCCGCGCGGCGCGCCGGGCCAGCCCAAGGGCCTGGACCGTGGCAAGGTGAAGCTGCTGGAAACCACCCACCTTCCGCAGCGCTCCACTGTCATGGCCGATCAGCTGCTGGGTGTATGGGATCCGATCAACGATGCGGAAGGAAACAATGTCGCGGCCGTGGTCAACAGGCTGCAGGCGCTGCACAAGCGTGATCTGGACTACACCATCGAGTACCACCGCCTGGGCGCACTGCAGGGCAAGCTGCTGGACGCCGATGGCTCGACGATCGTGGACTTCTACGACGAGTTCGGCGTGAAGCAGATCACCATCGGCATGGAACTGAACAAACAGGACACCAAGGTCCGCACCAAGGCGGTCTCGATCAAGCGCGCGATCGAGGAAAAGCTCGGCGGGGTGCCGTACACCGGAGTCCACGTGCTGTGCAGCGCTGGCTTCTTCGATTCACTGGTGGACCACCCGGACGTCGAAGAGGCGTACAAGCGCTGGCAGGACGGTGCTGCGCTTCGCACGGATCTGCGCAAGGGTTTCGTCTTCGGCGACGTCGTGTTCGAAGAGCTGCCGGGCAGCACGGGCGGCAAGCTGGCCATCCCCGATGGCGAAGCGATCGCCTTCCCACTGGGTGTGCCCGACATGTTCCTGACCCGCTTCGCTCCGGCGGACTACTTGGAAACCGTGCGCGGCGTCGGTCTGCCGTACTACAGCAAGACCGCCAAGCTGCGGATGGATAAGGGCATCGAGCTGGAAAGCCAGTCCAACCCGCTGAACATCAACACCCGACCGGACGCAGTGATCCGCCTGAAGGCCGGCGCGAAGTAAGTCAGTAGTGCCTGGCCCGCTTCGGCGGGCCGGGTAGGAGGTTGTATGGCCCAGATCAGGATCGGGGTCGACCCCGACAATGCGCTCGGTCGTCAGCTGAGCGACTTGGAGAAGTCGCAGTTGCCGTACGCCGCATCGCAGGCTGCCAACAAGGTGGCCTACGAGATCCGTGAGCGCTGGAAGCGACAGGCGCCGCGGGTGTTCGACCGGCCGACGCCGCTGACTGTCAATGCGGCGATGTACCGCAAGGCAAGCAAGGCGCAGCCGTACGCTGAGATCTTCATTCGGGACGAGGCATTCAAGGGCACCCCGCCGGCCAAGTATCTGCTGGCCGAGGTGGATGGCGGCCAGCGCCGCCGGAAGGGCTTCGAGCGCCTGCTGCAGAGCCGTGGCCTGCTGTCTCCCACGCAGTTTGCAGTGATGGGCCGCGGCGCCCAAGCAAACCAGTTCGGCAATGTGCCGGCCGGCCAGGTGACGAAGATTCTGTCGCAGCTGGGTGCGCAGCGGGACCGGTACCAGAACCAGACCAACGTCAGCCGGAAGCGGCGACGTGGCAAAGGCAACAACCGTGATGGCGAGTACTTCGTGATCACCAAGCGCCGCGGTGTACTGCGCCCTGGCATCTATGAGCGGATCGGGCGCGGATCCGGCGTCCGATCCATCTTCATCTTCACCAACACCGCTGCCTACACGCCGCGCTACGACATCTTCGGCATGGCCGAGGACACCTGGAAGCGGCTGATGCCGTTCTTCCTGAAGCGCGAGCTGGAGAAGGCTATGGAAACCGCGAGGCCCTTGCCTTGAACCAGAGAGCATTCATGCAGGCGTTCGACGCAGCCGCGTTCGGTGCCTTCCGTGCGGCCGGCGTTGCCGATGCTGCCCACTACCACGACCCCAGCACCTCCGCAGGGGTGCCGTGCACGGTGCTGCTGGACGAGGGCGTTGAGCAGTTCACACCGGACGATGTGGCGCCGATCGCGACCACCATCGACCGGGTCACCCTGCAGCTGGCCGAGGTCACGCCGCGCACGGGTGCTGTGGTACGCATCGATGGCACCGGCCGCCGGCTGAAGCTGGTGCAGAAGATCCGTGCCGACGAGTCGACGGCGGTGTGGGAGGTGGCCAGTGTCTGAGCCTATCCCCAGCCCCCGGCGCCAGCTGCTGGTCGCAATGGGCACAACGCTGCAGCTGATCAGCACCAAGAACGGCTACCTGACCGATGCCGGTGTCGGGTGGACGCTGGAACCGACACCGGGCGACCAGGACACCCAGGCAGTGCTGACGGCCGTGATAGAGAAGCAGCAGCGCCCGGAGGCCCCCTCCAAGGCCACCACACACCGTCTGACGACCGTGAGCGTCATCGCCAAGGTGCCAGCCAACACGGAGGGCTACCAACAGGCGCTGGACGACCTGGTGACCGATATCGAGGCGGCCATGGACAGCCGCGAAGTGGCCCGGAACTTCCCCGATGGCATCCAGGTGCCGGTGTACGTCGGCATGGAGCCGCTGATGCCGGAGAAGGCCAGCGCCGGCTGGGTGGGCGCACTGCTCACCTACCAGTCCCACATCCCCAAGAAATAACCCGCCGCACAGCGGCAACCCAACTGGAGAGCCACCATGGCCGAAGATTACAGCTACCTGGGCAGCGGCATCGTCCTGATCCGCGAGTGGAACAGCAAAGAGCCGTTCGTGGAAGTCGGGAATGTCTCTGCGTTCGCCATCGCGCCGCAGACCAACACCATCGAACTGGCTGACAACCAGAATCCAGGCGGCGGCACGGCCAATAGCGTCGACCGCGTGACCGGCTACAACCTCAACTACACCTTCCACGACTTCAACCCGGCAAACTTCGCCCGGGCAACTCGCGGCAAGGCCACCAGCATTGCGGCTGGTACTGTTATCGATGAGCCGGTTCTGGCCGTTCCGGGCAGCTTTGTGCCCCTGTCGCGTCTGGCGAGCGAGGTAACCACGGTCAAGCCGGTAACCGGCGCCACGACCTATGAGGCCGGCAAGGACTACCGTTTTGAGCGCGGCATGCTGTACATCCCGGCAGGCTCAACGATCGCAGCACCTTCCGCGGCCGGTACGCCGAACATCAAGGTCACCTTCAAGAACGCGGACCTGGGTCACGTTGAAGCGGCGGTCACCTCGCAGAAGTTCTACGAGATTCAGTTCTACGGCGCCAATGAAGCTCGTGGCGGAAAGATGGTCCGCGTGGCGGCGCACAAGGTCTCTGGTGGCGTGATCGAGAGCATGGGCCTGATTGGCGACGAGTTCGGCGCCGGTAGCGTGCCTGGCAAGCTGCTGAAGGACAACGCGAAGGCCACCGGGCAGGATATCTCGGCGTACTTCTACTGGCAGCAGGAGAAGTAAGCCGTGTCGGAACTGGACGTGATCATCCCGCCGGCGCGCACCGTGCGCTTTCGCGGCGAGCAAGTGCAGGTAACCCCTCTTCGCCTGCTGCAGATCGGGCCCTTCATCACGGCAAGCCGCACCATCATCGCCCGGGTGGCGATGATGGCCGGCGCGGTCGATACGGCACCGGCCGCCGCCACCGGTGCCATCTTGCTGGACCTGCTCGAGCAGGACAGCGCAGAGCTTGCTGCTGCACTGGCCGTTGCTGTTGGCCGTGACGCGGAATGGATCGCCGGAGGCACCCTGGACGAAGTCGCCGACTTGCTCGAGGCAGTCGTTGGGCTCAATCGCGATTTTTTCGCCCATCGCCTGCGTCGTCTTCTGATGCAGGCCAAGCCGCAGGCGGAAGACAGTACGGACTCGGCGACGTCGTCCAGTACCTGATCGCCCGCGGCCACCGTTTGCCAGACGTAATCTCATACACCCTGGCGCAGCTGCGCGGCTTCATGGAGGCCGCCGCTCGGGATGACCTCGATCGAGTCACCCAATTCGCCGTGGCCACTCGCATGGCGATGGGTGCGGAGCCGGCGGACTGGCAGAAGTACCTGGCCGCATTGAGCGGCCAGGCCACGGCGCAGCAGAAACAAGGAACCACCACTCATGGCTGACCCTTCAGCGAATCTGCGCGTCCGTATCAGTGCGGACCTGGCTGACATCAGGCAGGGGCTGGGTGTGCTCACCCGGCAGCTGCGCGAGGTGCGTACCGAGGCGGCCCGGCCGCTGCCGGCAAAGAACAACATCACCGACCTGGGCGTCTCCGCCGGCCAGACCGCGCAGGCGATGCGTCAGCTGCCTGCGCAGTTCACCGACATCTTCACCAGTTTGCAGGGCGGCATGCCGTTCTTCACGGTGCTGGTGCAGCAGGGTGGCCAGATCAAGGACAGCTTCGGCGGCGTCGAGCCGGCACTGAAGGGCGTGTCGTCCGCGCTGCTGGGCTTGGTCACTCCCTACACCGTGGCCGCCGCTGCCGTTGGCTTGGTGGTGGTGGCTTGGTACAGCGCAGAGAAGCAGACTGAGGCGTACACCAAAGCGCTGGTGCTGTCGCGCAACGAGGCGGCTGCAACGACGCTGACTTTGGTGAACATGGCGCAGAAGACCAGCGATGCGCTGAAGGTGTCTGCGGGCGCCGGTGCGGAGGCGGCGCAGGCCGTCGGATCGAACGGAAAGATCGCTACGCAGAACCTTCAGGCCGTTGCGAACGCCGCGGTGGCCATGAAGGAGATCACCGGACAGGCGCTGGAGGACACCATCACGCTGTATGCGAAGTTGGCTGAAGACCCGGTCAAGAATGCCCAGAAACTCAACGAGCAGGTCAACTTCATGACCCTGGCGCTCTATGAGCAGGTCAAGGCGCTGCAGGAGCAGGGGCGTAACCAGGACGCGGTGACCGTAATCACCCGCGCAGCCGCAGACGAAACCGTCATTGCGCTGGCAAAGGTCCGCGCCAGCCAGAACCCCGTGATCCGCGGCTTCAAGGACTTGTGGACGGAAGCCACAAAGGCCTGGAATGCAATGCAGGTGAATGCAGGCTTTGGTCCGCAGGCCGACCAAATGCAGAAGATGCTTGCCGACAACCGTCGTGACGTTGCCCGGCTGAATGCACTGGCGGCGTCGGATGACCCCAGGGCTCAAAATCCCATGGTCATCTCGGCTCTCGAGAAGGACGTGAAGGATCGGTCTGCCAAAATCAAAGCACTAGCGACCGACTTGATTAAGGAGCGGAAAGACGCGGAAGTTAAGGCTGCGCAAGCAGCATCGACGGACTTCGTCGCCGAAATGGACGCCATCATCGGCGCTCAGGCCAGCAAAGAGGACAAGAAGCGCGAGGAGGTCCAGCGCATCAATGGCGAGGCTGAGGTTGCCCGTCGCACGGCACAGGCATCCGGCCTACTGGATGAGGTGCGGGCAATCGAAGAACGCCGATCGGCAGCTGTTGCCGCGATCGAGAGGAAGTACAAAGAGAAGCCGAAGGCCGGAAACGGTTCGGCGACGCGCGCTGCAGGCTTGCAAGGTTACAAAGATGACCTGATCGCTGAGCAGGCCCAGATTACTGCCGGCACACAACTGCTGCGTGCGCAATTCTCGGCACGCGAAATTACTGCTTCCGAGTACTACAGTCGGATGCGCGAATTCGCACAGGAGAGCACTGAAGCGCAGGCAAGGTCATTGCAGCAGCAGATCGACTATCTGCAAAAGCAGACGGTGGGGGGCAAGGAAGCAATCGGTGTGAACCGCCAGATCGGCGAACTGGAGGCACGGCTTACAAAGGTGCGCATCGAGGGCGCCGCGGCTCTGGATGTTCTCAAGACCGAGGAGGAAAAGACCGCGAAGGCTCGCGAGAATGCGGTCAAGGCCTACGCTGGAGCACTCGATGCCAGCAACGCAGCTCTTGCACGACAGCTGGCAACCCAGGCACAACGCGTCGGGATGGGGGATCGCGAGTATGAGATTCAGCAGCGCATCAACGACGCCATCGCAGATGAAGCGGACAAGCTCAGGGAACTGAGCCTTCAACGGAACGCTGATCAGATCGACCAAGTGACCTTTGAGGAGGAGAAGGCGCTTCTTCACGCGAAGACGCTCGACCGGCTGCAGCTGATCAAGGACGGTTATGAGGAGCTGCGCCAAGCTGAAGGCAATTGGCTGTCTGGGGCGGCCGCTGCGTGGGCCAACTATCAGCAGGAGGCGAGCAACTACGCCGAGCAGATGGGCAGCGCGGTGGGCGGCGTAATCGGTGGATTCGAAGATGCCTGGGTAAAGTTCACGACCACTGGCAAGCTCAGCTTCTCCGACCTCACCAGGTCGGTACTTGCCGACCTGGCTCGAATAGCCGCCCGGCAGGCCACCATGGGCGTGGCCAATGCCTTTGCCAGCATGTGGGGCGGCGGTGTCACGGCAGCCGGAAATCAGGCCGTCACCTCCGGCACGAGCAGCATCAACAACGAGCTGTTCCAGAAAATGCGCCTGGGTGGCGGGTACTCCTCCGGTGGATACACCGGCAATGGCGCTGTGAACGAGCCTGCGGGCGTCGTACACAAGGGCGAAGTGGTCTGGTCTCAGGCTGACGTCGCCCGCGCCGGCGGCGTTGGCATCGTTGAGGCCATGCGGCAGGGCCTGCGCGGCTATGCAGACGGTGGCCCTGTCGGTGGAGGCGCGCCCTCCGGTTTCTCCGGCGGATCCATCAACGTTCGTGTGTTGAACGCGCCGGAAGGCACCACCGCATCGGCCAGCCGTAACGAGCAGGGTGGATTCGACATCGACGTTCTGCTTGGCCAGGTCGACAGCTTCATCGGTGGCCGCATCGCAGGTGGATCCGGTGCCACGTATTCGGGAATGAAAGGCCGATTCGGCCTGAAGGACAGTGTCTGATGGCTTCCCTTCCTGCCGTAGCCCGCGTGATGTTCGACGGACAAAAGCGCTCCTTTGACCCGTCCGTGCTGAGGACAGAGATGGAGCGGGGTGTGCCAAAGCAGCGCCTGCTGAACACGCAGGTGCTCGTAAAGCAGGCCATGGTGCTGTACTTCAGCAGCATCGTGGATTGGGAGACGTTCGACACCTGGTACATGGGAGACATCAAGCGCATTGGCTGGTTCACGATGATTCACCCGTTTACGGGCAGGCAGATCACGGCCCGGTTCGAGAACGGTGCACTGGGCGATCTGGTGCCGGATGAAAAACTGCCCGGTGACTATCGGATGGACGCGGTTGTGGAGTACTTGCGATGACAACCTTTACCGAGCGCCGGCAGCGCGTGACCGATACATCCGGAATCCTGTTGTTCCTCGAGATCTCCGCGCCGTCTCTTCCCAACCCTCTCCGCATCGTCAACGACACACAGGACTGGACCAGCAAGGGCGTCGTCTATCTCGGCGCCCCCTTCGACTTCAAATTGCCGAACGACACCAAGGGCCAGACCCCGCGTGCGCAGCTGGTGGTGGACAACGTCGGCCGCGGTATCTCCGAAGATCTCGAGTCCATCGGTCCCAACGAGGTTCTGATGGCCAGGCTGATGGTCTCTGATCGGGCAGACCCCAACACGATCGAGCGCGACTACTTCCTGCCGGTGAGCAGCGTGACCATCACCGGAGCGACGGCATCGGCGCAGTGCGGTGTCGACTACATCATGCGCCAGCAGGCGGTGAAACTCAGGGCAAACCAGTTCACGCTCCCGGGAATATTCACGTGAAGTTGGTAGATGTGGAGCGCTACGTCGGCCTGCCCTATAGCGCCGACGACTTCGACTGCGCCGACCTGGTGATGCTCATCCAGCGGGAGCTCTTCGGTCGTGAGGTGGTTGTGCCTGGCAGGCGCCCTCGGGGCGTGCAGGGCGCCGCCGAGCTGGGTGAGTTGTCCAAGCCCTTCGCCAAACCCCGGGAGGGTCCGCCGGTCGATGGCGACCTTGTGCTGATGATCGAAGTGCTGCAGAAACGCCCCGGCCATGCCGGGGTTTTCTTTTTCCTTGCCCATGAGGCGTGGGTGCTCCACGCCAACGAAAAGAACGGATGTGCCGTCCTGCACCGCGTCCGTGATCTGCCCGACTTTGGGCTGAGAATCGAGGGATTTTACGAATGGCTGAATTGAACGCGCTCTCTGCGTGCCCGCCGTCCCTGGTCGTCACGCCCCACCCGGTGACGCTGGAGGGCCAGCAGCGGATCGCCGCAGAGATGCTGCCGCGGGAGACGCTGGGGCATTTCCTGGCCAGGACGGTGCCCGATTACGGGAGCGATGCGTGGGAGGTACGGATCAACGGCGTCCGTGTGCCACACCAGATCATCGACAAGGTGAGGCCCAAGGGCGGCACCGTCATCGAAGTTCGTGGAACCGTCGGGCGCACGGCGCTGCTGATCGTCGCCATGGTCGCCCTGACCATCTTTACTGCAGGTGTAGGCACGGCCATGGTCGCTGCCGGTTACAGCGCTATGGCGGCCGGGATGGCGCAAGCCGCGATCTATGCGGTCGGGTCGCTGCTGATCAACAAGGTCTTGGGGCCGAAGAAGCCCAAGCAGTACGAAAGTGATGCGGCTACCGTCTACACGATTGGCTCGGCACGCAACCAGGCGCGGCCGTATGAACCGCTGCCGCTGGTGCTGGGGAGCATCCGTATTGCGCCGGACATCGCCAGCCAGCCTTATTCGTTCTACGAGGCCAACGACCAGTTCATGGCCATGGTGCTGACGCCTGGCATCAACGTGGCGCGCGTGGAGGCGATGTTCAATGGCGAGGCCCTTCTTTCGACCTTTGAAGGCGTGCAGGTCTGGCATAGCGGCTTCCCTCGCATGCCGGAAGAGAAGATCCCGCTCTACAGCAACGTCGATACTCTCGCGGGCGGGGCGCTGGCGGCGGAGAAGGGCACGCCAAGCGCATGGGTTCAGCGCACCAGCTCGCCCAGCACCATCCGGCTGCAGCTCGACTTCGACTACATGCTGTTCGACACCACCAGCAAGGGAAAGCCGAAGGACAACCAAGAGACGATCCAAGTCCAGTACCGGACGGTTGGGGCTACCGACTGGCGTGTGTTCGGCAACTTTGCCCTGATCAGCCAGAGCCAGAAGCAACAGCGGCGGACGTACGCCCTGGACGTTGAGCCCGGGCAGTACGAGGTGCGCGCGCGCATTGCGGGCCGGAACACGGACGGCTCAGGAGCCACCAGCGACTTCACGTGGTCGACCCTGAAGAGCATCCAGACCGACACGGCGAGCTACGCGGGTATTCCCCGCATCGGTATCCGGATCAAGGCCACTGGCCAGCTAAACGGGGCACCTGATGAACTCCGCTGTGTGGCCTATGCCGCGCCGATCCCGGTGTGGAAGGGCAACCAGTGGGTAACCGAAGAATCCAGCAACCCTGGCGCCCAGATCCTTGCGTACGCGCGCGGCATTCGCGATCCAGCCGGGAACCTGATCGCGGGGTTGGGCTTGCTGGACGCCCAGATCGATATCGCTGCGCTGCAGGCGTTCATGCTGCACTGCGCGGCCTCGAAGTACACCTACGACAATGTGATTCGTGACACGCGTAGCCATGACGACGTGCTGCAGGCGATTGCGCTCGCAGGCTTTGGCAACGTGACCTGGGCGGCCGGTCGACTGTCGGTCGTATGGGCGGCGGATGAGCAGCCGCTGTCGGGCGTGGTCAATATGGCCACGATCAAAAAGGGGCAGTTCCAGATCGATTACACGCTGGCCAATGCGGCCGATGGCATCGAGTTCACCTACGTGGACCGCTCGGACTGGTCGAGCAAGACGCTCAGAGTGACTGCGCCAGGCGTCCAGACCATGCTGAACCCGGCCCAGGTATCGGGCGAGGGCATCACCACCGAGGAACACGCGGCCAAGATGGCGCGGTATCACTTGGCGCAGTCCCTGTACCAGTACAAGGACATCTCCTTCAGCACCGATATCGAGCACCTGAGTTACCGGCGCATGTCGGTGCTGGCGCTGCAGCACGACCTGACGCAGTGGGGCTTCGGCGGCAGGCTGGTGTCCGCCACCCGGGATGGATCCACCGTGGTGTTGACGCTCGACGATCAGGTGCGCGCGCCAGCCACGGGCAACAGCTTCATCGGGCTGCGCATTCCTGGCGAGCTGGTATATCGCGTTTTCAGGGTGGCCACCTTTGCCGGCGAGACGGACCAGATTCGGCTGGCTGATCCTTGGCCGGCGGATGCCCCGCTGCCGGGTAACACCGACGAAAACCCGGCTCACGACACCATCTGGATCTTCGATTTCAAGCAGACACCGGGCTACCGTGTGCGCGTGGTGGGCATCGAGCCAGAGTCCGACCTCAAGGGCGCCTCGGTTTCGGTTGTGCCGGAGGGTCCGGAATTCTGGCGCTACGTCGAGTCTGGCCAGTACATCCCGGCGCCCAATGGCTCTCTGCTGAAGACCCGGCCGGTGGCCAGCAATCTGCGCATCACCGAACAGCAGGTTGTGCAGGGCGACACCGTCTTCACTGAGCTCTCCGCGAGCTTCGATGTATCCGGCCCGGTGGGCGAGACTATCGTGCTGTCCGATTTGGATCGGAACAGCGAGCTTGAGCAGGTGGCCACCACCCGCACGCGCACCGCGACCTGGCGTATCCCTCAGGCAGGTGTCTACCCAATCACCGTTCGACCGTACAGCCCCGAAGGCAATGCCGGTGTCGCTGTTACCGCGATGTACGCAACGCGCGGTGCAGATGTGCCGCCGGTCCTGGTTGACGTCTTCGACGTGGCCGAAATCAGCGGCGGCGTTCGGCGGTACACCTGGGGCTTCCTGAAAGAAACCGTGCAGTCGGCGGACTTCGCAGGTGTCGAGATCCGCTACAGCCCGGGCAAAGTGGCCGCTCCCGCTTGGGATCAGATGACGCCGCTGGGGGACGATGGCTACCACGTCGCAGCCTTCGAGGCGGTCCTTCCGCCGGCGGGCGAGTGGACCTTTGCGTGCCGGTCGCGGAACACCTCCGGCGCGCTCTCCGAGACGAGTCGTGTCGTCCAGAAGACACTGCGCGCCAACCTCGGCGAGGTGATCGGTGATCTCGTGGAGGATCTGGATGACCAGACCCGCAAGCTGGTGGAGCAGCAGCGCCAGCTGGACAAAGAGACTGTCGACCGCATCTTGGCCGACGCCAGCGAGGCAGCGACGCGGGCGCGCGAGCTTGGCGTGGTCAATGCCAAGCTGGTATCGGAGGCCCAGACCCGTGCCAATCAGATTGGCCAGGCCATGGACGCGGTTGCTGCCGAGGGTCAGGCACGAGCGACTGGGCTGCTGAACGAGAAGCTGGAGCGTCAAGCCGCCGTCACTGCGGAATCCGATGCACGCCAAAGCGACGTTGAATCGCTCTCTCGTGCACTGTCCGAGGTCGCCGCCGGCAGCGGCACGCAGTTCGACAGCAAGACGATCTGGCACTTCACGACCACGGTGGAAGGGTGGGGCAGCAACGGCGGAGCGCCGGCGCTCAATGATGGCTGGCTCCGGCCGACCAACAACAGCGCATCCTACGCACAATCGCCCGCAGGCCTGGGGATCGACGGCAACGCCTATCGCTTCATCAAGCTGCGTATGCGCAGGACCGGCAATCCGGTCTGGCTTGGCCTGGTCCGCTGGACGACTGAGGCTGATCAGGCTTGGAACGACGGGAAGTCGACAACGATCGCGCCGCCGGCGTTCGACGCCGCTGGCGTAGCCACCGTGGACATCAGCGATATTCCGTGGTCTGGCCCGTCGCCGATACGGCAGGTGCGTATTGCGCTCACCCGCGGTCAGACCATCAACGACTATGTCGAGTACGACTACATCGCCATCGGCCGGCCGGCCCCAGGCGCCAGCGTGGCGCTGGTTCAGGAGGAACGCCAAGCCCGAGTGACGGCGCTCGCAGCTGAAGCCAGCGAGCGCAACACGCTCGCCGTGCAGATGCGCGGCAACTACACCGGCAGCGATCTGAGTCAGGCGCAGGGTTTCGTGGGGGATGAGCGTACCGCGCGTGTGGCGGCCGACAGTTCGCAGGTTCAACGCATCACGACGATGGAAGCCCGCATGCCTGCCGGCAGCGGCGGCCTCGCCACGAGCGCATCGGTGACGACGCTGCAGGATGCGATGGTGGCGGCCGACCAGGCCAATGCCCAGGCGACGACGAAGGTGTCGTCGGATCTGCGCGCCGCAATGAGCCGCGGCCTGAATCTGGTGAACAACGGCGATATCGGCAACGACCTCGCTGGATGGCAGATCTCGGGTGGCCAGCCTGGCGCATGGTCGGTCAGCGCCACGGAAGGTCGCGGTGGCGGCAAATGCCTGAAAGGCACCAGCGTGCCGTTTGGGGTGGTCACTTCGGCACAGGCCAACCTCAATGAGGGTATCGAGGTCAAAGTTGGACGGCGCTACCGGCTGCGGGCTTGGGTAAAGGTCAGTGCGGACTATGTCGGCGACACCGACAATTCAAAGATCCGCGTAGGTGCCGTCCGGACGGACGGCACGGAGGTCTTGCTGTGGTCGCGGGTCTACAACTCGGGCTGGACCAACTGGACGGTGGTGGAGAACCTCTTCACGATCGCAGAGGGCACGGCCCGGTTCCGCCTGTCAGCCGGCATTCGCAATACTGCGGGCTATGTCCTGGTCGATGACTTCGAACTCGTCGACGTCACCGACGAAGAGCAGATAGCTGCCACCGCATCTGGCTTGTCTTCCCTCACTACGCGAACCGGCATCATCGAAGGGACGCAGAATGCGCAGGCAACGTTGATTGGGCAAGTGCAGTCCGGACTGGCCCAGACCAACGGCAACGTCACAGCCGCCCAGCAGGCTGCGCAGGCTGCAGCCGATGCCGCAGGGGCAAAAGGCAAGGTTATCTATGGGACGGCGTTGCCGGCGGCTACCGATCGCTTGCCGCAGAACCTGTGGATCGATTCCACTGGAAATGCCAATACGCCCAAACGGTGGAACGGGACGGCGTGGGCTGCCGTCAGCGACAAGGTGGCTACGGATGCTGCCGCGGCTGCAGCGGCAGCGCAGCAGACCGCCAATGCGGCGCAGAGCCAAGCGAGTGCGAACGCCGGCGCGCTCAGCACTTTGGACACAAAGGTCACCCAGATCGGCAACGCCGTAACCAGCCAAGGCACCGCGTTGACTAATGTCACCGCCAGCCTGCAGAACATCGGCGGCGACAATCTGCTGCTCGATAGCAGCTTCGAGAACAGCAACTCGCTAACGACACTCCTACCCTTCTGGCGGTCTTCCTCCAGCGGCGGTACGACAGTCGGATACTCGCCGAGCTCGCTCGCGGGATCTGCAAGGCACGTCAGCGTGTCGGCGACCTTGCAGGGCACGGGCCAGTATGTGGGTGTCGAGCCTGCACTTGGGTATCAACCCAAGATTGAATCAGGCCAGTGGTATGTTCTATCTGGGATGGTAAAGGGGACGCCCGGCGCAACGTGTCAGCTGATCGTTCAGTGTCGCAATAGCAGCGATGTGGTGACAGCGACGGTGACAAAGAACTTTCTACTGACAGAGAAGTTTGTCCGCGCAATCTCCGACCCCGTTCTCGCGCCGGCCGATACCGGTCAGTGCCGGACCATCTTCCGCATCATTGGTGGGCCATCGGCAGCTTTGCTGCAGCTCGATGTCGACAATGTGCAGTTCCAAATGGGTGAGGTCGCTACGCAATACATGCCAAGCGTGGCCGAAACTGCCGCCAGTGCTGCTCTCACTGCTGCGGCCGCGAATACGCTGACTGGCAAGGTAACGTCGATCGAAGGCACGCTCACCGCTCAGGGCCAGGCAATCACGACCGCTAATGCCGCGCTCGCTGCTACGCAGGCCGCTGGGCCGAACATTGTCATCGATGCAAGCTTTGAGGGGTACGCACCAGAGCAGATCATCCACACCCTTGCCGTGGGTGGGGAGTTCCGCGCCAAAGCAGGCAATGCAGGTAGCTCGTGCTTCGAGGGCACACGCGTCGGCTTGCTCCGTCGCACCGTTGCGCCATCCACCGGCAACACTGATGCGTACTTCGGACCCAGCATCTCAGTGGTGACGGGGCGGACTTACTTTATTGAGGCGGTGGTCCGCAATAACAGCTTCTTCTCAGGAGTGGCGCCCGGTGCGGCGGTCTTCCGATTCGGCCTCAGCGTGCTCACCAGCGGCAACGCCCGAGCATGGCATGCCGGTGTTGAAAATCGTCGTTTGGACTCGCTGAGCCAGTGGACACGCATCTCTGCCTACGTGACCGTGACCACCCCGAATGCGCGGTCGGCTCAGCTCTGGGTATCAATTCCGGGGTCGATGCCGGCGGGCGGGTTAACCGATCAGAACGTGGGCGTGTTGGTAGACACCGTCATCTGGCAGGACGTGACCGACGCGTATGGCGCGAAGACCACGGCCGATGCGGCCGCGACGGGCTTGTCGGCGCTGACCACGTCCGTCACCCAGCAGGGCGGCCAGCTCACTGCCCTCGGGCAGCAGGTCAACCAGGTCGGCGCCAGTGTGGCAGGGAAGGCCGATGCTGGTGTGGTGCAGACACTTACCGCCAAGGTCGACGCATCCATAGCAGGCGGCGGCAACCTGCTCTCCAACACATTGTTCAAGGATGGGCGGCGTGGTTGGGGATGGTGGAACTCTGGCAATGGCACGTGGAACGAACTGGGGTTGGTCGCAGGGCCGGAGTGGGCTCCGCCTGGCTTGGCTCATTTCGGTGGATTTGCGCCCTCGAATCTTGCCTTGAACACCCAGTTCTGGGCCGGTGACGAACAGCCCGTGCCTGTCGTCGCTGGGAAGCGCTACTGCTTTTCCGCATACATCAACTGCCACCGGGTGGGCTTGGCCCTCCTGATTTCCTTCAGGGATGCCAACGGCAACACGGTTGGCGAGCAGTATTCGGGGCCGGCCGATGCCACCAACATCCGCCCGCCCATCACGCTGGAAAGGCTGAAGCGCTTGAGCGCGTCCATGGTTGCGCCGGCCAGCGCCGTCTATGCGCGGGTCGGGTACTACCTCAGGGGCCTGGGCCTCAGCAACAACGAGGGCAACTACTTCTGGATCTTCCAGCCGATGCTGGAAGAGATGCGTGAGGGGCAGACTGGCCCGTCCCCGTACTCGGCGGGCGGAGGCGAGACTCTGGCTGGCTACAGCCTTTACGTCACCGCCGATGGGCTGACTGGCGGGATGGTCACGAAGAACGACGGAAAAGTCGTGGACATGAAGATCTTGGCCAACGTCCTCCAGATCCTCAGCCCGAACCAGCCGGAAGGCATCGAGATGCGCGATGGCTACATCCGCGTATGGAAGGGGAACTCGCAGCGGATCATCGGCACCGGCTTTGGCGGCGGGGACCTGATGGACTACTTCGGGCCGAACGTGGGTGCCGGCGCCGCCAACAAGCTGAATGCCACGATGTGGATGGATGTAAACGGCAACGCCTACTGGGGCGGTTCGCTGTCGGCAGGCATCTGGAAGAACGCCAATCGCACCAGCAGCACCGCTGCAAATCCGTACGTCGAGGTCGGTCCTTTCGCGGCGCACGGTAAACAGCGGGTGGTGGTGGCATCGTTCAGCACGTTCTCTCCGACCTACACCACCTGGTATGACGGAAGATCCTCGAGCAACGAGCCGCCGCCGCCAGCAATCGCTTCCAGCACCGTTCTACGTCTGCGTCGAAACGTGGGCGCTGGTCTGGAGTTGGTTTCCCAGCAGGCTTTCCCCGCGTCCGCCGTATTGGTCAACCTCACCTATCACGATCGTGACGCTGGTATCCGGGAATTGCCCAACGGAGGGTGGCAGCAGGAGTACTACTTCGCCTGCAGCGGTTCCTTCACCGCTACCGAGCCGGGATCTACCTTCCAGAACTTCATTTACGAGGGCGCGATCACCACGCAGGCGATCCCGCAGATCGTGAGCCAGACCATCGCAGTGGTCAGTACCGAAGAGCCATAGGCGGCCATGCCGCTCTGCTTCAACCGCTGACGCGGCGACCAGCGTTCCCAGTCGCCGCACTACCAGGAGAGAACTATGAAATTTCGTGCAAAACTGCAGATGGAAATGAAAACGGCAGACCAGCGCGGCGTCGTTACGCTGAGCTTCGTTCCGCTCGATGCGGGTGTGCCGCAGATGACGTTGTCGGTGTCGCCGGCGGCGGCGGCCGGTATGGAGGTCGGTCGGATCTACAGCTTCACCGCAGAAGTCGAGCCGGAAGAAGATACAGTCTAATGTCTTTCAATTGAATGGCGCAGATCAACAGGCCTTAACATTTCGCTAGCCTTTGATGGGTATGGTTAGGAATAGGAAAAATACAGGAGCTGGCAGATGCTGAGTATTACAACATTTCTACCTGTGCTTATAGTTTTGGCGCTGGTGATCGGTGCAATCATCTTCGGGATTGTGAAATTGTCTAACAGGTCGCAGAAGAGGGAGTAGTCGTTGCGTTAGGCCGCGCCAGTTTCTACTAAGTGTTAGTGTTAGTGTTGCTGTTGCTGTTGCTGTTGCTGTTGCTGTTGCTGGTGCTGGTGCTGGTGCTGGGTGCTGGATGAAGTTTCGGTTAAATTCAAGTCCGACAGGAGTTAGAGTTGAAGATATTCAAAGTGATGATTGTCTCGGCGTTATTCGTAGGCAGTCTGTTTGGAGCTAGTTCCGCCCATGCTGATCCGATTTCATGCGATGGGTGTTCTGGACCATTCGATAAGCGGATAGCCGCCGAGAATTACGGTCCTGGTGATCATTTGGTCTATGATCTAGCCGCTAATTCTGTCGAGCGATGGATTGTGGAGCAGACCGGGCCTGAGACAGAGGTGCCGCGGCGTATCGGGTCGGGTGCGTCTGTATCTGCATTAGGGGGGCTTAGGATCACGCCCGGAGTGGTGCCAGAGGAGGCGATTCGAGAGTTGGATATCGCCCATCGGCTTAATGTAGAGGCGGGGTTTACGCTGAATCCAGTCTACGTGGTGCCGATGGGGCAGTATGGTATTCCTGGTGGTGGCTATACCGCTTATGACGTGGTAACGAACAAGAACCTTCAAGCTCAAATTGTTGATCAGGTGGCGAAGGAAGAAGTCATTAATCAGGTCGTTACTGGGTCCGTTAAGTCTTACTTTTCCGAGCTATACGCACTTGTAACCACATTTTTTGGGTTCAAGGGTGAGGCGAGCATGCAGTTTAAATTGATGGCCGCCGACGGAAGCTACTACATGGTCATCGTCTCTGCATCTGAGCCGGGTGGACGTTATGTTAAAGGAAGTGCTCGTTCTGCCGGGGGGGAGCTAATACCCGAAGAGAAATCGGATATTAAACACTCAACTTGGACTGGAGGCTCTACTGGCTATCAGGGCGGAGCGCTTGACGCGATGGTCGGGCACCTTGAACGGTTGGGTGCGACGATGAATGTCGTTGGTAGTGGGGCGTCTCCCGGGGGTGGTACGGGACCAGTGATCGGCATCACTTGCGCCGATGATGTCTGTCACGTCTACATTCTTTCTCAGATTCAATAGCACGCGTGGCGCAGTTGGAAATGCGCTGATTCGATGAGCCCGGTGCATTGCATCGGGCTCTTTACTATCCCGCCGCTGCCGCACAAGCTGGAGGTGACCTTTGATGCACCTAATCTGGCTTCTGGAGCACAGGTTGGGTGACTGTTGCCACTATTACGGGCGCCTGCACTGCCTCAGCGCCACCGAGGAGCCGGCGGATGAAGCCGCCGTGTGGGCTGTCCGACCACCCACTTCAGTGGCTTCTCGCTGTTGCTGCCTGGCGTGTTCACCGCGCAGCAGACGCGATAGCTAAAATTGCCGGCGGCTCGCTGGCCAGCACCGCCACCGGGTCGCCTGCTAGCGGCTGCGGTGACCGGCATCCGTGGCCGCAGTCTGAGAGCTGCTGCCGACTCGCGCTATGAATTCGGAGAACCTTGCCAAGCTTACGGCTTGGCGATTCTCGCAATGCGGACACGAAAGTACCGCACCTCCGGCGAGGGCAAGCAGCCCTTCAGTAGGTGCGGCCGCGAACGTCCAGCCACACGGAAGGCATCGGCACTGGACCCGGGTGACTTCGAGCAGTTGCCCGACCTCGTTCGCCTGACCGTCAACTTCCATCAGATAGAACTGCCCGGTGTTGGGCATGGGCCTTCTCGCTGACAACGGGGCCGGAATGCCTCGAGAGAGAATAATATTCGTCCGTTTGTTAAGTGGGAGCAGATTTCGTCGCTCACGGTGCCTTGCGGCCCCCGTGATGTAATCGGCCCATGTGCTACTCCGCTCAGATCAAGGCCGACTACCACAAGCTCGTGCGCGAGTTCGGGGCGGTCGTGTCTATGGAGGAATTCGCGGCGCTGTACGCCCATGATCCCGGGAAGAAGCGGCCGAAGACCCCGAAGGCCATGGACGACGCATTCGCCGCGGGCAAAACCCCTGTCGAGCGTGCGGTCTGGGCGGCAATTCAGGACTGGAACGCCCGAGATGCCACTGCCTTCGAGCAGGAGCTGTTTACCCAGAAGACCCGCCTGGTCAACGCCGAACGCGCTCTGCAGACCAAGGTCACGAAGAAGGCCGAGAACGACGTGCGGGTGGCCACCAACAAGATTGCCCGGGCCCAGGGCAGGTTGGCCGATCTGCGGCGCACTGACCATGTGGCACGGGACTCGCGCATCTTCCCGGGCGTGTACGGCACCGTGATCATGTCGCAGGGCGGCAAGCGAGTGATGAAGCCGATGCGCTACCAGTGCCGGCTCGCCGGGAAGCCGGCCAGCTACGACCAGCGCTACCCCGGCACCTACAACGCCAGGCGCGACAGCCTGGAGGGCTTCTGGCGGCCAGCCTTCGGGTACACGCACGCGCTCATGGTGGTGGACACCTTCTACGAGAACGTGGAGGGGCCGGACGGGAGCAATCAGGTAGTGCAGTTCACGCCCCGCACGGGCGATCCGATGCTGGTGGCCTGCCTGTGGTCGCACTGGGTGGATCCGGCCGGCAAGGATCCCGATCTGCTGTCCTTCGCCGCGATCACTGATGACCCGGAGCCCGAGGTCGCAGCAGCTGGCCATGACCGGACGATCATCAATATCAAGCCCGAGCACGTCGATGCCTGGCTAAACCCCAACCCGGCTGATCTGAGTGCGCTCTACGCGATCTTCGACGACAAGCGGCACCCGTTCTACGAGCACCGGCTGGCGGCGTAGACCGAAGGGACATTCTCCCGCACTAAATCCGAAGAAAATCCAGTTTCGCCCTTGACTGCGCACTCGCTTTCGACAGGTGCAGACCGTTCGTCGGACACCTTTCCGGCCCGGTCCTTGCGCCGCAAGGGATTAGGGAAATTCACTACATTTGGCGTTGACGACACTTGGTCACCCCCCTATCTTGTGGCCGTCGCTTCCCGCCACGCTTATAGAAAAAATTGCAAGGTGGGAGGGGACAAAAAAAAGGCTCGAGGTTCCCTGGAAAGAAACCCTCGAGCCGTCTACCACATCAACCCCAGTCTATGGACTTGGGCAGTACCATGATTCGCTGGAAACGATTCATGGGAAGCAATCAGCTATTTCCAATTAGGGGATAGCTAATTGCTGTCGGCGATCATAGCGCTTTGCTGGCGAACGTCAACCTGCTCAAGTTCACATTCTGCTCAACCGAGTTTTTTCGAAATGAGCGAATTTATCGATAAAAAAGCCGTTTTCACGGCATTGCACCCCGTCAAGGTTGGCGGTCTTCACGCTATCGATTCCGCGTTCCAAGCACCTGTCGGAATCGCAACCATCGTTAGCAATTCGGCGTCTCATGATCTGCCAAAAGCGTGGCTCCTGGCAGCACCTGTCGCTATCGTCGCGGACGGGGTCCGGTTCTTCACCCCGACTGAACTCGGGCGGCGGATCGGCATCTCGGCTCAGGCATTCAACCGCCTGCTGATGGAACATGGCCTTCAGGAGAAGCGCGACGGGCAGTGGTGTCCCACTGAAGCCGGCAAGGCCTTCAGCGTGCTCCTGCAGGTTCACAAGAAGCAGCTCGCTGGCACGGACGTGCACCAGCTGAAGTGGAAGGAAAGCGTTCTGGCGCAGCTGGACGACCCCACCTGATGTTGACCCCTGCGGCCGCCATCTGGCGGCCGCAGGCTATACTTCAGGCGTGGTCAACAGCTCCCGCATCAGCACCGCGCCGGCGGAATCTCGTGCACGGAAGTCGTGTAGTTGGGTGAGAGCATGTGCTGCCGCATGCCCCACGCTGGCCGCGCCTGCCAACCCGATGCGCCAAGGCCGGCGGTGCCGCGCCCGAACTTCTGGTTGATCCGGTCCATGGTGGCCATCAGCCTCTCGTTGCCGACCACCGTCGGCCCGAACAGATCCGCCTGCAGCTCATCCGGACGGGCCAGGTCGAGCAGCGCCACGCCTGCCTTCTTGTACCCGATCCCGTCCCGGAGCAGGCCGCGTAGCAGCTTGCGTACGACGCCCAGTACCACCGTGGTGTCGGCGGTCGACGCGGGCAGGCCAATGGTCCTACTGGCGTTGTGCTGCCGCAGCTCGGGCCGGAACACGTCGGATTGGGCGAACACCCACACACCGGCGGTGACCAGGCCCCGACCACGCAGCTTCTCGCAGGCGCGCACAGCAAAGGTAGCCAGCGCCTGGGCAACGGCTTCGTGTTCCTCGACCCGCTCCGCGAACGATCGGCTGACCATGATCTGCTGGCGGTCCGGCTCCACTTCTTCCAGCTCCATACAGGGGTGTCCTTGCAGCTCCCTCTGGGTGCGCACGAGCGTCACACCGAAGGTGGCCAGGATGTCATCCGCCGGCGCGTCGCGCAGAGCAGCAGCGGTGGCGATGCCCATGGCTTCCAGCCGCGGCGCTAGACGGCGGCCCACACCCCACAGATCCCCCACGGGGAAGGTCCGTAGCACCGAGTCCCGATAGGCCGCGTCCCCGAGGTCGATCACGCCGTCGGCGCTCTTGGCCACCTTGTTGGCCAGCTTAGCCAGCGTCTTCGTGGGTCCGATGCCGATGCAGTTGGGAATGCCGGTCCATCGGTGCACACGCTGCCGCAGATCCCGGGCGAACCGCCCACGGTCCCGCACACCCTCCAGGTCGATGAAGCTCTCATCGATGCTGTACACCTCCACCCGGGGTGCGGCTTCTCGCAGGATGGCCACGACGCGGGCGCTCATGTCGCCGTACAGGCCGAAGTTGGCCGAGCGCATCTGCAGACCATGGCGACGCACTAGGTGTTTCAGCTCGTGGGCCGGCTGGCCCATCTTGATGCCCAGGGCCTTGGCCTCTGCCGAGCGCGCGATCGCGCAGCCGTCGTTGTTGCTCAGTACCACCAGCGGCACGCCGCGCAGCGCCGGCTGGAACACCCGCTCGCAGCTGGCATAGAAGTTGTTGCCGTCAACGAGCCCGAACATGGCCGCGCCTCCGCTGAATCTGGCGCGCGACACCGACTACGGCGAACACCTCCACCTCGGTGCCTTGCCCGAGCACGATGGGCGGGAATTCCGGGTTGGCGGAATGCAGCTCCAGATGGTGCTCGAACATCTGGAGCACCTTGCACGTGGGCTGATTGCCGTCCCAGATGGCGATGACCAGGTCGCCGGGCTGCGGTTGCACGGACCGGTCGACGACGAGGATATCGCCGTCGCTGATGCCGACTCCCAGCATGGACCAGCCGTCGGCACGGTACAGGAAGGTGGCTGCCGGGTTCCGGACCAGCAGACGGTGCAGATCAACCGCATCGTCCATGAAGTCGTCGGCCGGAGAGGGGAAGCCCAAGCGGGCTCGCGCGCCGGCCAGAGGGACGAAGTGCGCCGGACCGTCTATGGCTGCGGCGCCGATCAATGTAGCGAACGTGGTGGGAAGGGGAAGGGACTGCATGGCGGGAACTCTGGCTGGGCGGTGTCTCATGACGAGAGACGGGCCAGATGTTAGTACAATTACTAACTGGTCGGATGACCGGTTCACGCCGGACCCTGTTCAGCGGCCGGCCGGCGACGTATCAGGCCCTGCGACGAGGCGCATTCAGAATTGAATCCATGGGAAAGACTGTCGAGGAAAAAGCCCGTTGGGCCCGTGGCAAGGCGGCCGGGCTCTGGGACCGGGTGAATGCTCTCGAGGCGATGAGAGGTGGGGACTGGCAGGTCCAGGCGCGCCGTCGGCGTGCGGCAAGTCGGTTGGTCCAAGAGGCGGCGCACTATGAACGAGTCGCCGCGCGCTTCGAAGGTCCTGGAGGAATGGAGGAAGACGCTCCCTTCTGACGTGGCCGCCTCGCACCGTCCATTGTCTGTAGGCGCGCTGGCATCAAGAGCCGGGCTACGCGCCGTGGTCCGTGCATGTCAGAATCAGCCTTTGGTCGCGAAATCGGAGCAAGGGGCAGCCGTCCGTATCGGCTGTTGCGACGAGCAAAGGCCATACTGTCGATAGAAGGAATCTATATGTCTGCCAAGGAAAGTCACCTCTCATCCGCCGAACTCGCCAGCCTGCGCCTTACGCGAGTGATCTTTCATGTTTGGAATCCTGTACAGGACCCCGTGCTTACATTGATCGACGTGGAGGTGGCACTTGGGTCCGGTACCTATGGACCGTTCTTTGAAGAGCGCCTGCGAGCAGCTTCAAAGGGCACCCAATTCGTTTTCAGCGGCGAGCACCGGCCAACCTACGAATTGTGTCGGAGTCTCACCGAGGACAGCGATTCTTTCGTTGAGCTATCACAGAAATTAGCCGACGCCTTCAGCTCGCACCACAGAGGGCGACAAATGGCGGCCGGCGTGATCATCATCGCCTTGGCCGAGGTCACGACTTCGGCCGGCCGACTGCCGTTGGTGTTTATATTGAAGTTGGATCATCGCCCAGTGCTTACGTATAGCTTGACCCACGGAAAAGGCGACGTGCGTGCTGAGATTGACCATGTTCTCGATGCGCTAGTGGAAGACAAGGCAGCAGTCCAGCGGAGCGCGCTCATCGACGTCTCAAATCACTTTGCGTGGGACGTTCTCGCGGCTGAGCGCAACGAGGGGGCAGCTCCGGAGTTGAAGCAGTTTTTCCGCGCTTTTCTGAGTGTAGAGCCGCGAGAAGAAGCAAGCGTGCTTACTCGGCGTGCGGTGAGTGCTGTGGGTACTTGGGCTCGCAGCATTCGTGTGGAAGATCTACCGGAGGGCGAAGGCGCGAGCCAGTATCGAGAGCGCGCAGTGCAATACATGATCGACCATGCTGATTTCGATTCGGACGATTTCATCAGCACCGTAATCAGAGACGAACAGCCAGAACGCCGCGAGCGGGCTAAGGATTCGCTACGCGAGATTTTGCGCGAAAAGGGCGTGGAAGGACAGGTTTTTCAGACGCGTGCCCAATCTCTTGCTACTGCCGAGCGACGAACGAAAATCGTCACTGACGTGGGTGTCCAAATCATCTTCGAAGGCGATCGAGAAACGCACCGTATTGAGGTGCTTGACGACCCACAGCATGGCCCTGGTGCGAAGAAGATCATCATTCGCGCAAGAAGTCTCACTGGAAACGGCGCCACGTGAACTGGCAATTTTCATTGCTGAGCTCGTTGAGAAGCTTGGCTTCCAGGTGCGCATGCGTGGACGACGCAAGCGACACACTTACGCTAAGAGGCCAAGGCAATGCGGCTGGCGATCTTGGGGTCCTACTAGCCGAATTCGGTAGTAGGGATGTGTGCCCGCGGCTCGCAGTGGACGGTATGGCAGTTGCCTTAGAGGAAATTGGCCCCCGTGACGATTGGGAGCTAGCAATCGGAAAGAACGCCCTGGCACTCGCCCTCGGATTTGAGCCGATTCGCAATGAAACTGTGGTCGTTTTCCTTTCCGCAGATGCCTTGAGGCGCTGGGCCTTGCGTCAGCTAGAGCTGAGCGACGCCTTTCGCTGGGCCGACAAGCTTACTATTCTCGTCGACGGACTTGGCAGCAGTGTTTTCGGTCCGCAACTTAGATGTTTCGGTCTGGGCGACCCGGCTCCATCTTTTGACCATTCGCGAGCGAATAGTGATCCGTCCGCCGGCGGTACTGTTCAAATTGCACCCGAGGCGCTCAATCGCAAGGTGGGGCAATCCCTTCTTACAGGTGGCGATTTGGATAGCGCGCAGACTTCGTGTCTACGGCTATGGGCGGAGCGTGATGCTGCGTTGCTGCTATGCGACGAGGTCTCTTATCGGGCAGGTGAGTTCCAAGTGACGCTGCGCAGTGGCCGCCGTGTCAACATGCAGCTTGACGGCGTCTACACTGGTCCTACCCGGAAGCAGCTGGAGCTGGTTCAAACCGCGGTGGCTTGGTGTTTGGCCGAACATAGAGATGCACGGCATGCTCTTTTAGTTGACCGTTTAGCGCTGGAGGCCGTCGAAGGCGAAAGATTTATCTCGTTCCTGCGAAGCCACTTGGCTGCAGCTGTCCAGGATGCGCGCGATAGATACCGCGTTTTTGTCATCGATAAGAAGGATGCCGCTGCAAAGGAGACGCGCGACATCCTTAAAGATGTCAGGGTACAGGCGGATGCATATGCGACAAAGGTGCGCGATCTAACAAGTACGTTTTTGCGTGATCTTCTTGCCGCATTGCTGCTTATAGGGCTTGGGCTACTCGGTCGAATGAACTCAGACGGCCTCGCCAAGCTGCTTGAGGCAGCACCGGTGGATACGTTCTTCAAAGTGCTTGCCGGCTATTTCTTGCTTTCTGCAGCATTCCAAATTGCTACTCACTGGCGTGACCTTTATCTCACGACCGAAGAGCTAACTAGGTGGTGGTCGCTCACGCGAACAAGTCTGCCCGGTAGCGAAGTGAAGCGTGTTCTTTCTGAAGTAATTAAGCCTCGCCGGAAGACATTCATTGTGGCGGTGGCAGTGATAGCACTATGTAATTTGGCAATTGCGGGGGCGCTCTGGAACTGGAAGACCGTTCTTGAGTCGGTGTTGGCGAGCGGGGTCAAGTAACTCTGCCTCCCGCGCATGCGCGTAGCTCCCTCTCACGGCATCAGCCAATTTATGCGCCCGGTGATCAGAACTTAGATCGCGCGACGCCTGGTTATCGGAGTCACTACGTTAGGTCTCGCCTTAAGCAGCTCAAATAGCGCAATTAGCGCTTGGCGCTTCTCGACCGCGTATTCGTGCATGTTGTAGTGGCGCTTCTGCACCCCGCCCAGACCGTGTGACTGCAACTGTCCGCGCGCTTCCTCGCTTTGGCCGACGGCTGCAAGGCGCGTCTCGATCGTCCGACGGAGGTCGCCGGGAGTGAAGGGCGCCCCTTCCAGTTCACCGGCCGCATCCATCGCCTCCACGATGGGATCGAGCACGCCTCGGAACACGTCGTAGCTGGCCGGCGCATCCCCGTGGCTGATGGTGAACAGGTACGGCCCGAGCGCATCGCCGCGCATGTCCTGCAGCGCCGCTATGGCTGCAGGGATCAGTGGCACGAAGTGCCGCCGGGGCTTCTTGCGGCGGCCCTTGGTATCGAGCAGGCACACAGTCGCCGAGTCGGCATCGAGCCCATCGACCTGCAGGCGTGCGAGCTGTGCAATGCGCTGTCCGCCGGTGAGCAGATGGAATCGCAGCATGGCCGCGCCGGCACCAGGTGCGGTGCTGATCCGACGCCAGTAGCCTCGCAGCTCCGCCAGCGACAGAGACCGCTCTCGGGCGTTGCTCCCGCCTTCGATGGTGGCCAGGTCGCGCGCTGGATTCGTGGAAATGTTCAGGTCGCGCAGCGCGGCGATCGACCGGGCATCTTGCCGGGCTCGGATGGCAGCAGCGTAGGCGGCCCGGATGTAGGACCGGACCTTGCCAGCTTCTCGCAGCTTGCCGGCCGCGACAACGCGGGCGACAACAGGTAGCAGATCCTCCAAGGTGAGGTCGTCAGCGGGCCTAGACCAGAGCGCCGGCCACGGCAGCTTGATGTGCAAATCGACGGCTGTCTCGGTCCCGCGCGCGCTCACCTTGCCCTCGGCGCGCAGGCTGTCGACGTAGGCCAGCATCAGCGCGCCCAGGCTTGCCTCTGCCTTCGTCGCGCGCGCGACTTCCGCCGCGCGAGCGGCTCGTTCGGCCTCGCGCTTCTCCGCCTCGATTGCACCTCGAAGATCCCGATCGCCGGTCTGGTATCGCCGGGACAATGCGGCCGCCGCCTCCCGGGCTGCGGCCAGCGCGAGGCCCGTGCCGATGAGGAGACGGTCCCGCTGGCCGTTGGCCTTGGTGTATCGGTAGTAGAACCGCAGCTGCCCGCCGGCCAGCTTGCGAACGTCCAGGCAGCCCGCGCCGCGCGGGGCCGGATCAGAGGCCCATTCGCCCGGCGGCAGAGCGGCGAGCCCCTTCGCTGTAAGCATTCCCTTCATTGCGCCCATTGGTGACCGCTCGGTGACCGTTTGTCCGTGGAAAGAGGTGGACGATGATGGGCGCAGGTGGTCGCACAGCCTGAGAAAATCAACCACTTAGCTTAAAACGAGACCGCCATGGAAGGTCATGGAAGCCCTGTAGAGGCCTCATAATCCTTTGGTTGAAGGTTCGAATCCTTCTGGGCCCACCATCGAATCAGGCACTTAGGACCAACCTGTGGGCGAAAGCATAAGTTGGCCGTTTTGGCCAACTTTTACTGGAGCGTAAAGCACAACTTGGCCGGTTTGAGGCCTCTCTAAGCAGGCCCACCTAAGCGATTCAAGGGCTTATGTGCCGCAAGTGATGATTTTTCCAGGTGCGGCCAACTTATGCTGGAGTGCCCGAGTACCGGCTATGCGAGAGTTGGGTTCAAGGGGATCCAAGTGATGATGGTGCTGCCTGTTGGCCGGCCTACGATGACAGGCCTAACAATGTGCACCAAACGACGGGCTGTCCCCGGTAGAGTTCGATAGGCAGTACGCACTACACGGCTGACGATGGTCTGCAAAACCCTGGGCGATTCACCTGACGCGCCCCTTATGAAGAGGCGGCTCATGGCCGCACGCGGAAATCGCCGATGACGTGTACAGGGTGCGCTGCTTCCGGTGGAAGGCGTGGCGGCGCGCGGCATTGCCGACGCGTTCAGTGCTCCGCGTGGCCGCGACCGTTTCCAGGCCGGATCGATATCTGTGCCAAGCGCGACACGCCGGTACGCAGCATTGGTCCGCGCGCGGTCGCTGCCGCTCGTGACAGGGGGCTGGGTGGCCGGCAGGTTCGGCGTGGTGGGCCCAGCGCACGAACGCTACTACTACGCGCATCTTGAAGACTGGCGCGAAGGCCTGGCCGAGGGCGAGGCGGTCAGCGAAGGCAGTGTGCTGGGCTACTGCGCCACGGTAGGTGCCCCACCGTGTGTGGGTCCGGTTTCCGCAGGGACGTGGCCACCGCCACGCCCTGCCAACCAGTTCAGCGAACAGTTCAGACCGGGTCGTGAGCCAGCGCGTGCGGCCTCCCTTCGCGCAGATCGAGCACGCGGTCCAGCTTGCGCTACCCCTTTGCTTGCAGACCCGGACACGTGCGCATGACCGCGAAAATCGTCGCTGCATCGACCCGAGCTGGCGCTGCTCAACGCAGCGCCAGCGGCTGATTCGCCGCCATCCGCGCAAGCTTTTCCGGGTTGCGCTGCACCAGGATCTGGGTGATGCGCTCGCCGTCGGTGTCGAATGACATCGCCGATTCCAGGTGTTCGTCGAAAAAGCGCAGCAGCCCCAAGCGGCCGTTGAATAGCGCCGGCACCATGCGTAGCTCGGCGCGCCGCCGGAGGGTGGGTGCGAGCAACAGCTGGGCGATGCGGGCACCGCCCACCATCGGCTTGGGGAAACTGCTGACAATGCCGCCCCCGTCACCGATCAGCTCGGCTGAGCTGTGCATCAACGCCATCATCGACTTCAGGTCGGCTTTGTCCAGCGCGTCGGCGAAAGCCCGCAGCAGTTGCTGGTGGGTATGGTGTGGCACCACATACAACGGGCGTGCATCGCGCAGGCGGATACGCGCGCGATGCACGGTCTGACGGCAGGCCGCTTCGCTCTTTTCCAGGATCCGGGCGATTTCAGGGTAGCCGCAGTCAAAAACATCGTGCAGTAGGAAGGCGGCACGCGCTTCCGGTGCCAGCCGTTCCAGCACCGCTAGGAATGCAACCGAAAGATCACTCGCGGCCTCATGCAAGCGTTCGGGCGTGTCCGAATGTTCGGTGGGTACCGGCTCGGGAAGCCAGATGCCGACGTAGTGCTCGCGGCTGCGCCGTGCCATGCGCAGTTCGTCGATCGCGATGCGGGTGGCGGTGGCCACCAGCCAGGCCTCGGCATTCTCGATTGCGGCGCGGTCGGTCCCGTTCCAGCGCAGCCACACCTCCTGCGCGACATCTTCGGCCTCGGCCATGGAGCCGAGCATGCGGTAGGCCACGCCGAGCACGCGCGGACGTAATGATGTGAACAGGTCGGGGAAGGTGTCCATTGCGGCATTCAACACGAGCAGGGGCCACCGCAACAGTGCCGGGAGAGTGGCACGGCTGCGGTGGCGTCCCGCACTGCGCTCAGTGCGGGGCAAGTACGGCGGGTTTGCCGGCGTCCTTGATCAGGAACACCACGAATCGCGCCGGTTCGGTACTGCTGGCGTTGCGGCCTACGGTATGCAGATCCTTTGGACCTTCGTGGAAAGCTTCGCCAGGGCCAAGGGAAACTTCGCGTCCACCGGCCACACCCATCACGATATGGCCTTCCAATACGTAGACAAACCCATGCGCGTCGTGCCGGTGCACCGGGTCGGCGCCGCCAGGCGGATACTCCACGGTGAGGATCAAGGCCTCCTTGCCCGGGTACTCGGGCAGGGGCTTGCTCATCACAGCAGTCACCACCGGTTCGGGTGCTGCAAGTGGAGGCGTGGCGGCATGGACGGCAGGGCTGGCCACGGCCAGCAGCAGGAAGCAGAGCAGAGTGCGCATGGGTGTCTCCGTCAGTTGAGGTCGGCCTTGTCCAAGCCCCAGGCCTTGTCGCGCGAGCCCGGCTCGCTGCGGAAGGCGATGTTGATGCGGTTCCAGGCGTTGATGCCCATCACCGCATGGGTGAGGTCCAGCACATCCTGCTCGGACAGCTGGCCCCGCACCCGCTCGTACAGTTCGTCCGGTACGCCCTGCGGCGGCAACTGGGTCAGCACTTCGGTCCAGGCCAGCGCTGCGCGCTCGCGCGGACTGAACAGGGGGGATTCGCGCCACACCGCTAGGTGGTGCAGGCGCAGCGGGCGCTCGCCGTGCAGCGTGGCCTGCTTGACATGCATGTCCACGCAGAAGCCACAGCCATTGAGCTGCGACGCGCGGATGGCTATCAGGTCCTGGATCGGCTCTTCAATCGCGCCGGCGTGCGCGGCCATGCTGTAGTCCAGCAACTTCTTGAACAGGGCGGGAGCTTGCTTCTGGTAGTCGAGGCGTTCGGTCATGGTCGTGATCCTGGCAGCGGAGGGGGAAATACGAGGCTGCAGGCTAAGCGCCGCGCCGCAGGCACGGTAGCCGGCGCGGCGGACCCACGGTGTTGAGCGCAATGCACCAATCCAGATGGGGGTCGGGCTGTCACAGCGCATCGCGCTGGTCCGTCTGCCAGGTATGAGAACCCTGAATTCCACCGATGCCGCAGGCCCGCCGCGACCCGTAGAACAGGTGTGGACGACGTTCCTGTCGGCGCTGGAAGCCCTGCCGGCCGACGCGCGCCTGCTGCTGTTGCTGCATGACGTGGCCGGAAAACCCATCGAAGCGCTCATGCCCCTGTTCGGACTGTCTGCAGCCGATTGCTGCCAGCGTCTGGACGCTGCCCATGCCTGTCTGCGCGCCCACGCGCGCCGACTTGGAGTGCCACCCACATGTCCCTGACCGAACTAGGTACCGTCGAGGACGGTGCCGATCCGCTTACCACAGGCTTTTCGGCTAGCTATGCCGGGGTAATGGCCTTCATCGCGGTGGCCCACGAGGGCAGCTTCTCGCGCGCGGCGGACCGGCTTGGCATTGGCCGCTCGGCGGTGAGCCGCAGCGTGCAGAAGCTGGAAGGACAACTGGGCGTCCGCCTGTTCCTGCGCACCACGCGGTCAACATCGCTTACCCGCGAAGGCGAGCTGTTCCACGACGGTTGCCGGCCGGGCGTGGACCGCATCCTGCAGGCGCTGGAGGAAATGCGCGACCTGCGCGATGGTCCACCGCGCGGGCACCTGCGGGTCAGCGCGAACCACGGCTTTGGCCGTAAGGTGATAGCGCCGCTGCTTTCACAGTTCCGCGTACTGTTTCCCGAAGTTACGTTGGAGCTGCAGCTGGAGGAACGCACGCTGGACCTGGCTGCCGACCGCATCGACGTAGCGTTCCGCGATGGCGTGCTGGAAGACAGCGAGGTGATCGCAAAACACCTTATCCCGATGCAGCTACTGGTGTGCGCCGCACCGGAGTACGTGGAGCAACATGGCCTTCCCACCAGCGTGGCGGACCTGGCCGCGCACGCCTGTATCAGTCAGCGCCAGTCCAACGGGCGCTTGCAGCCGTGGGAATTCCGCGTGGATGGCCGGCCGTTGAGCGTGGAGCCGGTGTCGGCACTGGTATTCAACGACGCCGACTTGGCGCTGCAGGCGGTGCTGCAGGGCCAAGGGCTGGCCCAGCTGTCCAACTACCAGGTGCGCGCGGCACTGGACGCGGGCCTGGCCGTGAGCTGCCTGGGCCAATACGCTGCCGACGACCGCGGCCATTACCTGTGCTACCTGAGCCGACGCCAGCTGCCAAAACGAATCCGCGCATTCATCGATTTCATCACCAGCGAGGTCCGCGCGCTCGACCTAGACGTGGTGACGCACTGGGAAAGCGTGCAGCAGGCGGGTGCGCCGGCACGGGACATCGACGCCGGGGCGTGGCGATGAGCTGCATTGGTGCCCAACAGGCAACAGTGAGCGTCCACGCGCGGGTCTACCGCCGCTGTGGCGCCCCGCATAGCATCGCTGCATGCCCAAGCCAACACGGGCTGTCCCCTTCCAGCACTGGAGCATTTCCATGAAGATCCTGGTCATCGGCGGCACCGGCCGCATTGGCAGCAAAGTGGTCGACCGCCTGCGTGCAGCCGGTCATGACATCGTCATCGCTGCCCCGTCTACCGGTATCGACATCATCAGCGGAGAGGGCCTGGATATGGCCATGGCCGACACGCAAGTGGTGATCGACCTGGCCAATTCGCCCTCGTTCGAAGACGCTGCGGTGCTGGCTTTCTTCCAGACCGCCGGGCACAACATCCTGGCCGCCGAGGCGAAAGCTGGTGTCGCCCACCATGTCGCGCTGTCGGTGGTGGGTACCGACAAGCTGGCAGCCAGCGGCTACTTCCGCGGCAAGATCGCACAGGAAAAACTGATCCGCAACGCGGGCGTTGCCTACACCATCATCCATTCCACCCAGTTCTTCGAGTTCCTGCCGGGCATCATCCAGTCCGCCGGTGATGCGATGCGGCTGCCTACCGCGCTGGTGCAGCCGATTTCCGCGGAGGATGTTGCCGATGCAGTGGTGCAGGTGGCACTGCAGCCGGCGGTCAACGGCGTGGTGGAGATCGCAGGTCCCGAGCGCGCGCCGATGGACGCATTGGCCCAGCGCTTCCTAGATCGCACCGGCGATCCACGGCGGGTGGTTGGCGATGCGCAGGCGCCGTACTTCGGTGCGCAGCTGCAGGACGACACGCTGGTGCCGGTGGGCCAGGCGTGGCTTGGCCGACAGAGTTTTGACGGATGGCTGCAGCAGTTCGGACTTGAACACTCCCACTGACCGCCAGCACTGCGTGGATCCACCATGTCTGATTTGAAGCCGCCATCGCCTGCCGTTCTCGATAAGTACCGTGGTGATGAGGTGCGTCCCCTTTATACCGGGCGGGTGAGGGTAAGGGGAGGGCAGACGGGACACGGTCGCGCATCCGGCGAGGTGGCGTCAGACGATGGCGCATTGCAGCTGGACTTGCGGCTGCCACCGTCGCTCGGTGGCCCAGGCGGTGGCAGCAACCCTGAGCAATTGTTGGCGGCAGGTTACGCGGCCTGCTTCCACGGCGCGATGAATCTCCTTGCCAGCCGTGCCGGGCTGGTGCTGGTGGATTCGTGCATCGAAGTAGCGGTGACCTTCTCGCGTGATCCGATTGACGGGCTCTACCTGCTCTCGGCAGAAGTTGAAGCCTACCTGCCAGGGCTGGACAGCGGGATTGCCGCCGAGCTGGTGCGCAATACCGAGCGCGTTTGTCCCTTCGCAAAGATGTTCCGCAACGGCATCACACACGTGGTCTGCGTGGTGCCCACCGCAGCGCCCTGAGCGGTGCCCCCCTGGAGACAACACCATGCATGCTGGTCGCTCCTATACCTTCACCGAATTCCTGCTGTGGACCCGGCGCCCGCTGTACCTGCTGATCCTGCTCGACGTGGCACTGGTGGCGCTGTACCAGCTGGGTGGCCTGCACTGGCTGGCCGTGCCGTGGAATGTGATCCTCATGCTCGGCACCAGCGTGGCGTTGATTGCCGGGTTCAAGAACACCCAGACCTACAACCGGTTGTGGGAGGCGCAGCAGGTGTGGGCGTCGATCACTGCGGCAAGCCGGCTGTGGGGCACTATGACCCGCGACTACGTCAACCGTCCCGAGCACAACCGGCGACTGGTTTACCGGCACCTTGCCTGGCTGACCGCGCTGCGTTACCAGATGCGCGAAAGCAAGCCGTGGGAAACCCAGAAGCTGATGCCTAACGTGGAGTATCGAAAGCACTACGACGTGCCGGAGAAGGTGCGTACGCTGGATGCAGAGCTGATCAAGTACGTCAGCCCCGAGGAGCGTTCGCGCATTCTTGGTGCTACCAGCAAGGCCACCGAGGTATTGTCGCTGCAGGGTGCCGCACTGCGCCAGCTTCTCGACGATGGGGTGATAGTCCAAGCCACCTTCGCCGAACTGCAGCGCGTGCTGCGTGAACTGCACGAACAACAGGCGCGCAGCGAACGGATCAAGGATTATCCGTATCCCCGGCAGTATGCCGTCATCAACGCGATCTTCGTGCGCATTCTCTGCCTGCTGCTGCCCTTGGGCATGATCGACCTGCTGGCACCGATGAACGACACGGTGGGCGGGGCGATGGGGGGCCAAATGGTATGGCTGGCCATTCCACTCAGCGTGCTCGTGTCCTGGATTTACTCTGCGCTGGACCAGGTGGGCGAGAGCAGCGCCAATCCGTTTGAGGGCGGTGCCAACGACATTCCAATCTCGCAGCTGTGCAACACGGTCGAGCGCAATCTGCGTGAGTTGCTGGACGAGCGTGATGTTCCGGTGCAGCACGCACCGGCCAGCCCCATCGTGCTGTAACCCGGGAGTACACTGAGCATGAAGATCGTCGTCATCGGGGGGCACGGGCTGATCGGCAGCCGGGTCGTGGAGGGCCTGGCTAGATTGGGACACGATGCGGTGGCCGCGTCGCGCCGCAGTGGCGTGGACGTACTGACCGGCGAAGGGCTGGCAAGAGTGCTTGAAGGTGCCCAAGCGGTGGTGGACGCCTGCAACGCGCCGATCTTCGAAGACCCCCAGGTCGGCGATTTCTTCCGGAGCGCCACCACGCAGTTGCTGGCTGCGTGTGAGCGTGCCTCCGTGCAGCACCTAGTGGGCCTGTCGATCGTGGGCACGCCTTACCTGCAGGACAGCGCCTACTTCCGCGCTAAAGCGGTACAGGAGGACCTGGTCCACCAATCGGGACTGCGCTCCACGCTCATCCGCGCCACCCAGTGCTATGAGTTCATGTCCCAGCTGGTGGCGCCACTGGGCGGCCGACAGGCGCTGCACCTGTCGCCAGCAAAGGTGCAGCCTGTGGCGGCCGACGACCTTGGCGCCCTGGTTGCGCAGGTTGCGGCCGCAGCGCCGGGTCAGCGCATGGTGCAGATCGCAGGCCCCGAGTGCCACCGCCTGTTCGAGCTGGTGGAGTGGGTAATGTACTTCAACCAGGACGACCGCCCGGTGGTGGCAGATCCCGACGCGCGCTACTACGGCGCGCTGCTGAAAGACACGACGCTCACCCCCGAACCTGGTGCGCTGCTAGGCGGCACACGCTTCGCAGATTGGCTGGCCCGGCACACGCGCCGCGCCTTCCCCTACGTGCACCTGCCCGCGCCGTAATGTCGGGCTCGTTTCGCTCGGTTCTCTGGGCGACCGCACGCGGATCGCGATTCTGCTAGCAGAAGCACTCGAAAGCAGAGTCATTTTCCCACCATCGGCGGCGCATTCGTCCGCGCTTGCAGTGGCCGCGAAATAAACCTCACGAACGCCGATGTGGAATCCCGCGCGACGCGTTGGTGAAGTTCTCCGCCATATCTGTCTCCGGCAAATCGTCGCTCGCCTTCGACATTCTCTAAACAGAAGCGCAGCGTCCATCCCTTGTACAGCACTCGCCACCGTAGCGGCTGAAGAGAAGTGCGCGGGGTGGCGTTATCTAACGTCGGGCAATCTGCTTCAGGGCTTTCACCTCGCGCGGTCCGATTGCGCGAGGTAGCTCTTGGCGGTGGGCGGCGATAGCGCGCGGAATCGTCGCGGGCAGTTGCGTTGATCAGCCCAGATGCGCGGCCCGCCCTCGACGCAAATGAAGAACGTTAGGACAGTTGCCGCGCGCAGAGTCGACGCTCCAACGGCCGTGCCTCACAGCCGCTAGTCAGGCAATCATTATGGACCATCGCCGACACCCGTCTCTCTGCTTAGCTGACGGACATCCGCATGTGAACGATAAAGAGAGACCAAGCAGGGTGTCGATTGTAATCGGCACCCTGGGCGACTTAGGTGGCTTCAGCTTCGTGTGACCAAGCAGTAGATACAAGGCCCTGAAACTCCGGATTCCGTGGTAGCGCGGTCCAAGCCAGTAGCTTCGTCGCAACGTAAATGCTGCAAAACGCCTACCCGGCGATGCCCTGCTTCGGAGAAGTGAACAAGCCATTGCTGCCTGATGGACAACATTGTGAGCCCGCGCGCATGTCTACCGGCCATGCGCTCGATCTCCTACATTGAATCTGCACGGCGCCTTGCCGTGATTGCCGCGAAGACCAATCCCCCTGTCCGCTCAGGCCGGCCTCCGGCCCGGCCGTGCAGCGCCAGCTTCGCATTTCCGCCAGCCAGCCTCTTCCCTGGAAATCCTCTCATGTTCAGCCTAGACACTACTGAAAACCCATCCGCCACCGCGCTCGACGAGCTGGTGCCATCACGCTACGCACTCAAGGTCGGTGACATCGACGTGCTGGTTGTAAGCGACGGTGTGCTTCCTCTTCCTACCCAGATGCTTGGTCACAACGTCAGCCAAGCCGAACGCGCCGTCTGGTTTGACGACATGTATCTGCCACAAGATGCGTTCGACTGGTCATTGAACGTAATGGTGGTCCGTAGTGCGGACCGGGTCATCCTCATCGATGCCGGCCTCGGCATGGACCCCGATCTGCAGTTGCCGCGTGCGGGCCAGCTGATCCGCCGCCTGGGCGCTGCCGGGATCAACTTGGAGGAGATCACCGACGTAGTAATTACACACATGCACATGGACCATATCGGCGGTCTGCTCGTCGACGGTGTCAAAGAGCAGCTGCGTCCTGACCTTCGCATCCACGTTGCAGCATCGGAAGTAGAGTTCTGGAAGTCGCCGGATTTCACCCGCACCAGCATGCCACCGGGCTTCCCGGACGCGCTGCGGGCAACCGCAAAGCACTTCTGGGCCGAGTACGGCAGCTCGATGCGGTTGTTTGAGGAGCATCATGAGGTCGCGCCGGGCGTGACCGTCCGCCGCACCGGTGGCCATACCCCTGGTCACAGCATTGTGCGACTGGACTCCAATGGCAGCGCTCTGACCTTTGCCGGCGATGCAGTGTTTGCGGTCAGCTTCGACCAACCCAACTGGTACAACGGCTTCGAGCATGACCCGGAGGAGGCGGCGCGCGTACGTCTGGACCTGCTCAACGACCTGGCAGGGACCGGTGAAATGCTTGTGGCAACGCATTTGCCATTCCCGTCGATCGGACGGGTCTCCGCGGAAGGCGGCGCCTTCCGTTGGGTGCCCGCGTTCTGGGACTTCTGAGCCAGCTGCGCGCTTGGACCCTCGGTCAATTTTCATCGGCGTCTGGTCATCCAACGTCCGGCCGAGAGGTCCAGTGTAGCGCGTGCGACCTTTCCCCCACTCGACGTTAGCAGAGGTCTACCCATGAACATGATTACCCGTACCCTGGCGGCCACCACTCTGGCACTGGCCGTCCAGGCGGGCACGTCAGCCCAGGCAGCCGAGCCGCCGCATGTGGCCGCGATCAGCCCGGCCCGCACCGCCAGCACCATTACTACCTCCGACGGGGTACAGCTCTACTACAAGGATTGGGGCCCAAAGAACGGCCCCGTGGTGACCTTCAGCCACGGCTGGCCACTGGACTCGGACAGCTGGGATGCGCAAATGATGTTCCTGGCCAGCCACGGATACCGTGTGGTCGCGCACGACCGACGTGGCCATGGCCGTTCCAGCCAGCCATGGGACGGCAACGACATGGATCACTATGCCGACGACCTGGCCACGGTCGTCAATACACTGGACCTCAAGGATGTGACCATGGTGGGATTCTCCACCGGTGGAGGCGAAGTAGCGCGCTACGTGGGTCGCCATGGTACCGGTCGGGTGCGGAAGATCGTGTTGATCAGTTCGGTAACGCCCTTCATGCTCAAGACGGCGGACAACGAAGGCGGCGTGCCGATTGAAGTGTTCGACGGCATGCGTAACGGGCAGCTGGAGAATCGATCGCAGTTGTTCAAAGACGTCCCTAGCGGCCCGTTCTACGGCTACAACCGCCCCGGTGCCAAGCCCAATCAGGCATTGATTGATTCTTGGTGGGCGCAGGGCATGCTAGGTGGAAGCAAGAGTACCTACGACTCGGTTGCAGCCTTCTCGGCTACCGATTTTCGCGGGGACCTGAAGAAAATTGACGTGCCCACGCTGGTCATCCACGGCGACGACGACCAAGTTGTACCCATCAACGTCGGCGGCCGCATGTCGGCCCAACTGATCAAGGGTGCCAAGCTGATCGTCTACCCTGGTGCACCGCACGGTCTCACCGCCACCCACCAAGACAGGGTCAACCAGGACCTGCTGGCGTTCCTGCTGCAACACTGAATTACCGCAAGCGCCCGCAGGCGTGATGCAGCGCGGACATGGCCATCTCCGTGTCCGCGCCCCTCCGGAGAACGCAGACATGCATGTATCCAACACTCAACGATTGCTGCGTCTCGCACGCAGGACAAGCGGGGGCCTAGTGCTGGTTGCCCTCTATTCCACGGCGGTGGTTGCACTGTATCGGTGGACGGATGGACAGTGGATCAGCTTTCCATGGGGCCTGCTGGCGTTTCCTGGGCTGAGCCTGGCCGTATCCACTGGGTTCAAGGCCTCCCATCGTCGCAACCATCTTGCCTCTGGAGAGGCGACCTGGGCATCCATCCATGCCACCAGCCGGAACTGGGCGCTGCTGGCCCACGCCGCACTGGGCGACCAAGGGAACGCACAAACCCTGGTTGAGCGCCATCTGGTATGGCTTGCAGCATTGCGTCGGGAGCTGCGATGGAACGATACAGGGGAGCCGGTCGAACTCACTCGGGGCGTGGACGTTCGCAGTGGTCAGCAAGGCGCGGAGGGAGTGTTGCGATTGCAAAGTGCGGCGCTCAAGTCGCTGAGAGTGGAAGAGACGCTGGATCCAGCGTCTTTCAATGCACTGCACAGCCTGCTGCAGCAGATGCAAAGTCAGCGGGTCGATGCGATGCGATTCAGAGAGGATCCGG
>Ga0308158_10000451_pt1 | contig 66971 bp, 52 predicted proteins | sample PhyBR2_FD_201038 | JGI IMG/M metagenome (GOLD analysis project Ga0308158, IMG submission 201038) | Phyllosphere microbial communities from UC Gill Tract Community Farm, Albany, California, United States - DLSLB.R2 | ecosystem: Host-associated > Plants > Phyllosphere > Unclassified | place: USA... | reverse complement strand
GTCTTTTTTATGACTGGAAAGTTCGAAATAATCAGATACACCAACAGGGATGATCAATGGAAGAAGGGCTTTAAAGGATTCGTGCACGGGATAAAATAATATCCAACAAATATCCTATTTATTCATTCAGTCCACAACTTTTGAACATGATCCACATTTAATCGTATTTACCTGATAAACAATAAATTAGGGGGTAAAAAAATAGGGCAAAAGATCTTTAAAAATCCTTTGCCCTGTGAAGGGTGGCTGATGGGGCTCGAACCCACGACCCTCGGCACCACAAACCAATACTCTAACCAACTGAGCTACAGCCACCGTGTTTTTTTTTGATGTCACAAAAGTACGACTTTTAACATTCCCTGCAAATATTTTTGCTAAAGTTTTTACAACAAATTTTTAATTCCTTAACATTCAATTGTTTGAATTTGAAAAAAAAATTCAGCAACAGATAAGACAAGCTATTTTGGCGTTAAAAACATAACTTTACGGCGTTTATGATCGAGATTTACACAGACGGAGCAGCCAGTGGAAACCCCGGACCAGGTGGTTGGGGCACTATTTTAAGGGCCGGACAACATTACAAAGAGTTAAGCGGCGGTTTCAGGATGACCACCAATAACCGCATGGAACTCCTTGCCGTAATTAAAGGTTTAGAAGCACTTAAAAGCTTAAACCAGCAGGTTACGGTTTTCTCCGATTCTAAGTATGTAGTAGATGCGGTAGAAAAAAAATGGGTATTTGGCTGGGTAATCAAAAATTTCAAAGACAAGAAAAACAAAGACCTATGGTTGCGTTTCCTAGAACTTTATAAACTTCATAAAGTGAAATTCGTGTGGATTAAAGGTCACAACGACCACCCGGAGAATGAGCGTTGCGACCGTTTAGCGGTTTTTGCTTCACAAGACAAACAAAATCTTGCTATCGATACCGTATTTGAAGTAGAAAGAGCTAAGGGTAGCTAGTCAATTCCGCCTACCACTCCCAGATCCTGTAGTGTGTTTTCTACCTTTGCTTCAAGCGAAATTGATTTGGCCGTATATAAAAGCATCATTTCTTCCGCTTTGGCTACCATATTTTTCGACCCGATAAATACAGGTACCCGTTGGTGCAGTTCAGTAGGCTGAATATCCAGTATCCGGTCGAAACCTGTGCTGGCCTTCCCTCCTGCCTGCTCAATAATAAAAGCCATAGGGTTGCACTCATAAAGCAAACGCAGTTTCCCCTTAGGCGAGCGCGCTGTTGTAGGATAGATGTAAATTCCACCCTTGATTAAATTGCGGTGAATATCGCCCACCATTGAGCCAATATAACGCGAGGTATATGGGCGTTTGGTAGCCTCATCCTCTACCTGGCAGTATTTGATATATTTTTTAACCCCATCCGGAAAATGTACATAGTTACCTTCGTTTACCGAGTACATGTAGCCTGTTTCAGGTATTTTCATTTGAGGGTGCGAAAGACAGAACTCACCTATTGACGGATCCAGCGTAAAACCATTAACTCCTTTACCTGTAGTGTAAACGAGCATGGTCGATGAACCATAAATAACATACCCCGCAGCAACCTGCTCAGTACCTTTTTGCAGTACATCGGCTAAACTAGCCCTGCCTTCTACCGATTTTCTCCTGTAAATAGAAAAGATAGTACCTACAGCAACATTAACGTCAGTATTAGACGAACCATCCAGCGGATCAATACACACGATGTATTTTGCATTTTGCGAAACCGGCGAATCAATGTGGATAATTTCATCTTCCTCCTCAGTGGCCACGATACAACATTCGCCACCACTGGTTAAAGCAGCGATAAACTGCTCGTCAGCATACACATCCAGTTTCTTTTGTTCTTCGCCCTGAATATTGGTTGTGCCCATATCCCCAAGGATATCAACCAAACCCGCTTTGTTAATTTCGCGGTTAACGATTTTTGCAGCAATACCAATATCCCGCAGCAGCCTCGAAAGTTCGCCCTTGGCATAGGGAAAATCTGCCTGTTTTTCTATAATAAATTGTCCTAGTGTTTTAACGCCACAAACCATACTTAGTGTATATTTTACATTATCTACCCGATAACTCTATGACCTCTAAGGTATGAATATTTTCATCAGTAATGCAAAAGCGGATCAAGGTTCTCACTTTGTGCCAACCGTGTTTTCCCGCTGCTCCGGGGTTTATATGCAAACATTTTAGCTTTTCATCGAACATCACTTTCAAAATATGCGAATGCCCTGTGATAAATAATTTTGGAGGGTTAGTGTATATTTCAGGCTTTACTAAAGACGAGTATTTCCCCGGATATCCGCCAATATGTGTCATCCATACATCTACCCTTTCGCAGCTAAATCGATTTTTCTCAGGGAATTCATTTCTGATCTCCGCATCATCTATATTCCCAAACACACCACGCAAAGGTTTAAAAGCGGCCAAAGGGGCGGCAACATCCGGACCAAAATCGCCAGCATGCCAGATCTCATCTACACTTTCAAAGTGCTTAAAAACCGCATCATCTAAAAAACCGTGTGTATCTGAAATTAATCCTATTTTTTTCATTATGTAAACTTAATTGTGCCTTTAATTTACAGGATATAACAGCCGTAAAGCACAAAAACTAATCAAAAACCAACAAACAAAAAACCTAAAAGTCGCAACAAAAGACTGAAATACTTTACAAAAATACGCCGTTATAATTGTACAATCTTGACATTTGGCTCAACATTAAATCAGTAAGCCAAAAAGAAATCTTTCAGTAGTATTTTATACTCAGCAGTATGCACTTTTAAATCTTCATACAGATAAAAATCACTTTCCTGTGTTGCGGCCTTCTTTTTCCCCAGGCGAATGATCTGCCTGAAAGTAGCTTTAGACCGATCGGAATGAATATGCACGCGAGCTATAAGTTCAATTCCATAATGCCGGGCATGAAATATCACTTCATCGGCTTGCTTTACCGGGAGGATCAGCCATGCTTCGCCCCCAGCAGTCAGTAATTCATTTATTTTTTTCACCAGCGTAGCGAAAAAACCCACATCGGCATGCCTGGCAATCCCTTTCCGTACCTCTTCATTTTTAAGATCATTCACAAAAAATGGCGGGTTAGAAACAATCAGATCAAACTTTTCATCACAATTAAAATCCTCAATGGCAACATGCTGCGCCTTTAACTTTTCATTAAAAACTGAGGATTCAAAATTCCGTTCAGCAGTTTTCGCTGCCTTTTCATCAATTTCTACTGCTTGAATAACAGCCTCAGGAAAACGTTGCGCCAGCATCAGGGCAATTACTCCCGTTCCCGTGCCAATATCCAGTATGCTTTTCGGAGCACTATGATTTGCCATTGCCCCAAGCAACACCCCATCGGTATTAATTTTCATGGCGCAACCGGTTTGGTCGACTTCAAATTGCTTGAACTTGAAAATACTCATATTATTTTAAAATTTTGCGCCAATCAGTATGGGAAGAAAAATTGAGTGATGAACAAATCTCAAGCCCGTTTTATATTGCAAACTTAGTTTTTTCCCAACTTTATGTTCAACGCCTCCTGTAAAATCAACAAAAGTATTATCGCCAATATTATTCACGTAACTTTTTCCAATTTTCAAATTCACTACCGGCGAAACCTTATTTTTTCCCACTACATATTCCAAATCACCAAAAATAGTGTATCCATTAATCTGTTTATAATTCAAATAAGCAATACCTAAACCCAATCGAAGGTTATTTCTGAAACTTATACCGTTAACAAAACTTAAATCAATTCCATCAGATATTCCATGCGGTCGAAGATATGACACAGCATCTTCAGGCATATCCTTTAGTAGCCTGGCAAAAATAAAGTGATAGCCGGCTTCAACTTTAGCAGTATATTTAAGCTGAGACTGGCCATAAAGATTTATTGAAGCATAAATCAATGCGCAACACAAGAGCGTTTTTTTCATCAGGAGCGTTATATATTTATGAGTAAAGCTATCCTTCGTACAATTCTAAAGGCAAACCATCTGGATCAGCAAAAAAAGTAAAGCGTTTACCGGTAAATTCATCAATGCGAATAGGTTCTGTTACAATACCCTGAGCACTTAAACGCAAGATCTCCTTTTCAATATCGTCAACTTCAAAGGCCAGATGCCGTAAACCCTGTGCCTCTGGGCGCGACGGCCGTTCGGGTGGATTTTCGAAAGAAAAAAGCTCAATCTGATAAACACCATTCACCGCCAAATCCAACTTATACGATTTACGCTCCACCCGGTAAACCTCGGCCAGCACAGTAAAACCTAGCTTATTCACATAAAAATCTTTCGATTTTTCGTAATCAGCACAAATAATGGCAATATGATGGATACGTAGCATAAATAATGATTGAATTAAAAAATGAGTGTATGATTGAATGATTTGCAAAGTTCTACATTCTCTAATTCAAAATTTAATCATTCGGTCATTATTTTAAAATCATTCAAAATTCTCTCATTCAATCATCATAGTACACCAGTTTTTCGATATAAAAACGCTAAATTTGCGACTTCAAAAAAAAAGCATGATTCATTTCTTCCTTAGTCAATCGCAGGCGGTTTTTGTTTTACAAACAGACAAAGCGCTTTCTACAACTGATATTACTAAACTCGAATGGTTATTTGGCGGTGCCAAAATCTCACAGGAAACAGCTCTAACAGGCTTTTTCGTAGGGCCACGGGCAGCTATGATTACTCCATGGAGTACCAACGCAGTAGAAATCACCCAGAATATGGACATGCAGGGTATCATCAGGATCGAAGAATTTAAGCAGGTTGACGAAACCTTTGCTGATTACGACCCGATGCTTTCTCAAAAATATGATAAGATTGATCAGGAAGTTTATACCATTAACATTAAGCCTGAGCCAATTTTAGAAATTACTGATATTGCAGCTTACAATAAACAAGAAGGCCTTTCTTTAAGTGATGAAGAAGTTGAATACTTAAACTCTTTAGCGCAAAAATTAGAAAGACCATTAACCGATTCGGAAGTTTTTGGTTTCTCACAGGTAAATTCAGAGCACTGTCGCCATAAAATCTTTAACGGAAAATTTGTGATTGACGGTGTTGAACAGCCTACCTCTTTATTTAAGTTAATCCGTAAAACTTCAGAAGAAAATCCTAACGATATTGTTTCCGCTTATAAAGATAACGTTGCTTTTATTAAAGGCCCAAAAGTTCAGCAGTTTGCACCGAAACGTGCCGATCAGCCTGATTTTTATGCTTTGAGCGATTTCGATTCAGTAATCTCTTTAAAAGCAGAAACACACAATTTCCCGACCACTGTTGAGCCTTTTAACGGCGCAGCAACCGGTTCAGGTGGTGAAATCAGAGACCGTTTAGCTGGCGGACAAGGTTCTTTGCCTTTGGCCGGAACAGCAGTTTACATGACTGCCCTTTCGCGTTTAGCAGATAACCGTCCATGGGAACAAGGTGTAGAGGAAAGACAATGGTTGTACCAAACGCCAATGGATATCCTGATCAAAGCATCCAATGGTGCTACCGATTTTGGAAATAAATTCGGTCAGCCGCTCATTACCGGTTCAGTTTTAACTTTCGAACACGAAGAAGATAACCGTACCCTGGGTTTTGATAAGGTAATTATGCTTGCAGGTGGTATTGGCTACGGTAAAGCAAGTCAGGCACAAAAACTTAAGCCACAAGAAGGCGATAATATCGTAATCCTTGGTGGCGAAAATTATAGAATTGGAATGGGTGGTGCAGCAGTTTCATCTGCTGATACCGGTCAGCACGGAAGTGGCATCGAATTGAACGCTATCCAGAGATCGAACCCCGAAATGCAAAAACGTGCTGCAAACGCAGTACGTGGTTTGGTAGAAAGCGATCATAACCCGATTATCTCTATCCACGATCACGGAGCAGGCGGTCACTTAAACTGTTTATCAGAACTTGTTGAAGAAACAGGTGGTTTAATTAACCTTGATAAACTTCCGGTGGGCGATCCTACCCTTTCAGCCAAAGAAATTATCGGCAACGAATCGCAGGAAAGAATGGGATTGGTAATCGGCAACGACCATATCGAAACCTTACAAAAAATTGCCGACCGTGAGCGTTCACCGATGTACACTGTTGGTAAAGTTACCGGCGATCACCGTTTCACTTTTAAATCGGCAACTACCGGTTTAAAACCTATGGATTTAGAGCTGGCAGCCATGTTTGGCAGTTCGCCTAAAATCGTAATGGAAGATAGCACCGTTGACCGCAAATACAGCGACCTGAACTACGATGCCAGCCAGTTAAACACCTATTTAGAGCAAACACTTCAATTAGAAGCCGTTGCTGCTAAAGATTGGTTAACCAACAAGGTTGACAGATGTGTGGGAGGACGGGTAGCCAAACAACAATGTGCTGGTCCGTTACAATTGCCATTAAACAACTGTGGTGTAATGGCTTTAGATTTCCAGGGCAAAGAAGGTATTGCCACTTCAGTTGGTCACGCTCCTGTTTCGGCGCTGATTGATCCGGCTGCTGGTAGCCGCAATGCCATTGCAGAATCGCTTTCGAACATTGTTTGGGCACCTTTAAAAGATGGTTTAAAAAGCGTTTCGCTTTCTGCCAACTGGATGTGGGCCTGTAAAAATGAAGGCGAAGATGCCAGGTTATATTCAGCTGTTAAAGCTTGTTCTGATTTTGCAATTGGTTTAGGTATCAACATCCCAACCGGAAAAGATTCCTTATCAATGAAACAGAAATATGCCAACGGCGATGTTATTGCGCCCGGAACAGTGATTATTTCTGCAGGTGCCAACTGCGATGATATTACCAAAGTAGTAGAGCCGGTATTACAAAAAGATGGTGGTGCCATTTATTACATCAACCTTTCAAACGATAGTTATAAACTGGGCGGTTCATCTTTCGCGCAGATTTTAAATAAAGTAGGTACAGAAGCACCTGATGTTAAAGACGCAGTTCAGTTTAAAAATGCATTTAACACTTTACAACAATTAATAAAAGCGGGCCAAATCCAGGCCGGACACGATATCGGTAGCGGTGGTTTAATTACTACCCTGTTGGAAATGTGTTTCGCCGACCGCGGATTAGGTGCTCAGCTAGATTTATCGGCTTTAGCAGAGCAGGATAGCATTAAATTGCTTTTTGCCGAAAATATTGCCGTAGTTTTCCAGGCTGATGCTGCTGCAGAAGCCACATTAACCGAAAACGGTGTTACTTTCCATAAAATTGGTACAGTAAGTAATTCAGCTAAGCTGGAAGTTAAAAATGCTGCTGACAGCTTTAGTTTTGATATCGATCATCTGCGTGATGTTTGGTTCAAAACTTCGTACCTGTTAGATAGCAGACAAACCAGTGCAGGTTTAGCCAAAGAGCGTTACGATAATTATAAAAACCACGTTTTAAATTACAGTTTCCCGCTTACTTTTGACGGTAAAAAACCAGCAATCGACGAAACCAAACCAAGGCCAAAAGCAGCCATTATTCGCGAAAAAGGTAGTAACTCTGAACGCGAACTGGCAAACGCAATGTACTTAGCTGGTTTTGATGTGAAGGATGTACACATGACCGATTTAATTACCGGCAGAGAAACTTTAGAAGACATTCAGTTTATTGGTGCCGTGGGTGGTTTCTCAAATTCTGATGTTTTAGGGTCGGCAAAAGGCTGGGCAGGAGCATTTTTATATAACGATAAAGCGAGAATTGCTTTAGAAAAATTCTTTGCCCGTCCCGATACATTATCGGTAGGTATTTGCAACGGCTGTCAGTTATTTGTTGAGCTGGGCTTAATTAATAAAGACCACGCCGATAAACCTAAAATGCTGCATAACAAAAGTGGCAAACACGAAAGTATTTTCACCTCTTTAACCTTACAGGAGAACAATTCGGTAATGCTATCAAGCCTTGCCGGCAGTACTTTAGGTGTTTGGGTATCGCATGGCGAAGGAAGATTCTCGTTACCATACGCAGAAGATCAATATAAAATTGTAGCCAAATACGCTTACGAAACCTACCCGGCCAGTCCGAATGGTTCTGATTACAATACAGCTATGCTGTGCGATGAAACCGGCCGTCACCTGGTAATGATGCCACACATTGAACGTTCATTGTTCCAATGGCACTGGGCAAATTACCCGGCAGGTAGAAAAGACGAAGTTTCGCCATGGATGGAAGCCTTTTTAAACGCCCGCAAGTGGATCGAAAACCACGGGTAATCAATTGATGGAAGATGTAAATGGTATTCCCAGAGTTGTCAACTTTAATGACACGATGGCCAGAAAGTTGACAACTCATAATAATTAATGGAAAATGGATGATGGTTTTAGTCCCATCATCCATTTTTTGTTTAAACACATTCGTCATTGCGAGGAGGAACGACGAAGCAATCTTTATAGCAAGAATTACCGGCATGAAAGATTGCTTCGTCGTTCCTCCTCGCAATGACGATTTTTCGAGTAGATCAATGCCGTTCGGCTATCCCTGTCATTCATATTGATTTTTATACAATAAATTAACCCTCGAAATGACGATCTGTATGTGGAAGTTCAGGGTGACGATCTGAAAATAAAAAACGGCCTGAGCACCGCCCAAACCGTTTCAATTTACCCAACCCCTACTAAATATGGAAAATGGTAAATGTGAGATGGAAGATGTACATCCATCCCCCATCACCCCTCTTCCATTTTCCATCTTCCATCATACCTCTTACATCCTATATCCCCCTAATATCCTTCCTCACCTCTTTTCTCCAGCCTTTTCCATATTTACGATCCATAAAACCAGCTATTACTTTATTATAATCTGCAATATTGATATCCGAAGGCGCTACGCACCCAAAATCATAGTACTCCAGACCATATTTTCGCTCAAATATTTCCTGACCTTTAACATGGATAGATGCAATACCTCCGTGGATGAGAAACTTAAGCTGTCCTTTACGGATATCCGCATTGGCCTGTTTAATGCTCTCTTTTTTAATACGATCATCAAACATTCCGGGTTTAGCATTTAACTGAACCGAAATCAGGCAAAGAATCATCCATATTAAAGCGTGCTTTTTCATAATTAGACTGGTAAACTTTAATTAGAGATCTGGAAATTGATGGCCATGTTATATCGTACCCGAACCGGAACACCTTTATTTTTTCCAGGTTTCCAAAGCGGCGATTTTTTAATTACTTTCATGGCTTCTTCATCGCAACCAAAACCTAGTCCCCTCAATACTTTTACATCGCTAACAGAGCCATCTCGTTCTACCACAAAACTTACAAACACTTTACCCTGAATATTTGCATCTTGCGCTTGATAAGGATACCTTAAATTACGCTCCATATATTTAGACCACGCCTTTGCTCCGCCGGTAAATTCGGGGTACTCATCTACTCCACCAGCCAGGTATTCATTATTATCGGTGGTTCCTGCGCCATCTTTAGCAGTTCCGGTTCCATTGCCATCACCTTTGTTCTCATTTATCACTGCATTAGGTTTTTCAACACCATCCTGAGTAACATTACTTATTACTGATTTTTCTATTTCTTTTAAGCTTGGTGGTTCAGGTATATCCACTTTATCTACAACCACTATTTTCGAAGGAAGTGCCAGGGTTTTAACTTTCACCGGATCGGCTTTTGCTGGCTCAGGTTTCTTTTCCGGCTTTGGTTCCTCTTTTTTCATTTGATGAATAAGATCTGTCGGAACAATCCTTGTCACTTCACTATCTTCCTTCGGACTAACCTCCTTTGGAAAGATTTTAGCATAAATTAAAGGAGAAAAGGCCAACAATAAAAACAAACCTCCGGCTATTAAAAGTGCCCGGGTCATAATCGACGATGATTTAGATCTTAAATCGTAAGCGCCATAATTTTTGTTGCGGTCTGCAAATACAAGATCGAGCCACTCGGTTTTGTACACGTTAATCGAAGAGTTGAACATAGTTTTAAAGTTTTATAGGATGATGCAGCAAAATCACCGATTCCATAAAACATTCAAAAAATCTGTTTTCTTTACAAAAAATGAAATTTCACCCTTGAAAAACATTTTTTTATTTCGTTTTCAATAAAATTGATACAAAAAATACGATTTTTTTACGAAAATTAATAAAATATACTATTTTTGACAAAAAACATAACAAATTAATGAAAAGCTTAAGAACCATCGCATTAAAAGAGGCTCAAAACAGAATTTCACCAGAAGTTAAATCACCTTCAACAAAAATCTCTGACTTTTTTGGCGCTAATGTATTTGATAAGAAAAAAATGAGAGATTTCTTATCTAAAGACGTGTATGAGAAATTAATTTCATCTATCAACCAAGGTGAGTTAATTAACGCAGAAGACGCAAACCAGATTGCTACTGCCATGAAATCATGGGCTATGGCTGCTGGTGCAACCCACTATACACACTGGTTCCAGCCTTTAACCGGCACTACAGCCGAAAAACACGATTCGTTTTTCGAACCTAGCGGTGAAGGTGCAATTGAAAAATTTGCAGGTAGCGCTTTGGTTCAGCAAGAGCCAGATGCATCGAGTTTTCCTAACGGTGGTATCCGTAATACTTTCGAAGCTCGTGGTTATACTGCATGGGATCCTTCATCTCCAGCCTTCATTATGGAAAGTAAAGCAGGTAAAACCCTTTGTATCCCTACCGTTTTCGTATCTTATACAGGAGAAGCGTTAGATTATAAAGCACCTTTATTAAAAGCATTAGCTGCATTAGATAAAGCTGCTGTTGATGTTTGCCAGTATTTCGATAAAAGCATCACTAAAGTAAATGCTTCTTTAGGTATTGAGCAGGAATATTTCCTTGTTGATGAGTCGTTGTTCAACGCCCGTCCGGATTTATTATTAACCGGCCGTGCTTTATTCGGACACATGTCTGCTAAAGGTCAGCAATTAGAAGATCACTATTTCGGTTCTATTCCTGAGCGTGTATTCACTTACATGGTAGATTTCGAAAACGAAGCTTTAAAATTAGGTATTCCTTTAAAAACCCGTCACAATGAGGTTGCTCCATCTCAATTCGAGTGTGCGCCAATTTATGAAGAAATCAACTTAGCTATCGACCACAACCAATTGTTGATGGATTTGATGGAAAAAGTTGCCCGTCGTCACCACTTCCGTGTTTTATTACACGAAAAACCATACGCAGGTATCAACGGATCAGGTAAACACAACAACTGGTCGTTAATTACCGATACTGGTAAAAACTTATTGGCTCCAGGTAAAACGCCAAAAAACAACTTAATGTTCCTTGCTTTCTTTGTTAACACCATTAAAGCAGTTAGCGAGCATGCAGATTTATTACGTGCAAGTATTGCATCAGTAAGCAACGATCATCGTTTAGGTGCTAACGAGGCACCACCTGCAATCATCTCTATCTTCTTAGGTTCACAATTGAACGATGTATTAGACGAGATCGAGCACTCACGTATCAGCAAAAAAATCAAAGAAGATAACGCACTTTGGTTAGGTATCCCTAAAATCCCTCAGATTTTATTAGATAACACCGACCGTAACCGTACTTCTCCATTCGCCTTTACAGGTAACAAATTTGAGTTAAGAGCTGTAGGTTCGTCTGCAAACTCTTCTGCTCCAATGACGATCTTAAACGCGATTATGGCCGAGCAATTGGTTAAATTTAAAGCTGAAGTTGATAAGTTAATTAAGAAAGGAGACAAAAAAGACATCGCTTTATTAACAGTAATCAAAAAATACATCAAAGAATCAAAAGCAATCCGTTTCGAAGGTAATGGTTACAGCCAGGAGTGGGAAGATGAAGCTGCAGTACGCGGTTTATCAAACATCAAAACTACACCTAAAGCTTTAGATGCTTACTTAACTGAGAAATCGGCTGAGTTATTTGCAACAACTGGTATTTATAGCGCTCGTGAAATTCATGCCCGTCATGAAATCATGTTAGAAAACTTCTATAAAAAATTACAGATTGAAGCTCGTGTAATGGGCGAAGTAGCTAACACGGCTATTATTCCAGCTGTAATTGCTTACCAGAACTCATTAATCGCAAACGTTCAAGGATTAAAAGAACTTGGTGTGGATAGCAAATCTTCGTTAGAAATTGTTAAAAAACTATCTGAGCACTTAGATATCGTTAAAACCAATATCGATGCGATGTTAGAAGAACGTAAAGTAACCAACAAATTGGAAGACACCCGCGAAAAAGCGATTGCTTACGATGAGAAAGTTAAATCTTACTTCGATACGATCCGCTACCACGCTGATAAACTAGAGCAAATCGTTGACGACAGCGTTTGGCCTTTACCAAAATTCAGAGAATTGTTATTCATGAAATAATAACCGCAAGGTTTTAAGCTTATCGGGCGTAAAGTTGTACACTTTACGCCCTTTTTTAGGGTTTATTGGTTCAATCGTTCATTGGCGATTAGTTCATTGGTACTGCAAACTGGTTATAGATAACTGCTCAATGGTTAATCAGTTAATTGTATAAAACGGTTAACTGACACTAAACAGCAGCTTAACACTGGTCCTCATTTCGATCCGGTAGCTATCAGATATAGTGCAAAGGAACGCCTGCAAGTATAGACGGGAGAAATTTCATTCATGTACTTAGTGCCCTTGTGGTAAAAACAGTCTAAGGAGCTCATAGGTGTCTGAGATGGTTAAAATGTTCGTTGATAATTCAAACAACAGCCCACTGAAAGCCAACTAATTGTTTTAAATTATTTAGTGACTAAAGACTGCTGACTAAGGACTTTGGACTAATTTCTCTTTTACCTTCCGCCTTAAAAAGTTATCTTTGCGCAACATGAGTGATAACAGGTACAATCAACGCGGCGTTTCTGCCTCAAAAGAAGATGTGCACAATGCCATCAAAAACATCGATAAAGGAATTTTCCCAAAAGCATTCTGCAAAATCATCCCCGATATTTTAGGCGGAGATGAAACTTACTGCAATATCATGCATGCTGATGGTGCAGGTACCAAATCATCATTAGCCTACGTGTACTGGAAAGAAACCGACGATATTTCAGTTTGGAAAGGTATTGCCCAGGATGCCATCATTATGAATATTGATGACCTAATTTGTGTAGGTGCTACCGATAACATCCTCCTGTCATCAACCATAGGCCGTAATAAAAACCTGATTCCGGGTGAAGTAATTGCTGCTGTAATTAACGGTACCGAAGAAATTTTAGCTGATCTGCGCGAGCAAGGCATTTCAATTTACTCTACCGGTGGCGAAACAGCCGATGTGGGCGATTTAGTACGCACCATTATTGTCGATTCTACCGTTACCTGCCGCTTAAAGCGCGAAGAGATCATAAGCAACGATAACATTAAACCTGGCGACGTAATTGTAGCCCTGGCCTCATCCGGACAAGCCACTTACGAAACAGAATACAATGGTGGTATGGGTTCAAACGGATTAACCTCTGCCCGTCATGATGTATTTGACAAATCGGTAGCCAATGCTTATCCAGAAAGCTTCGATCCGGCAGTGCCTTTTGACCTGGTTTTCTCAGGAGGTAAAAAACTAACCGAAGAAATCGATATCGATGGCCATGGCAAAATAACAGTAGGTAAACTGGTACTCTCTCCTACCCGTACCTATGCACCGGTAATTAAACAAATACTGGAAAAACACCGTAGCCAGATTAATGGCATTGTGCATTGCAGCGGTGGTGCACAAACCAAGGTATTGCATTTCATTAACGATGATATCCATGTAATTAAAAACGATTTATTCCCTGTTCCGCCGCTATTTAAACTGATACAGGAAGAGTCGGGTACCGATTGGAAAGAAATGTACAAAGTGTTTAATATGGGGCACCGTATGGAACTATATGTACCACAGGAAATTGCAGCCAGCATTATCGAAATTTCTAAAAGCTTTAATATCGATGCCAAAGTTATTGGCCGCGTAGAAAAAGGCGAACAAAAACAAGTAACTATCGAAAGCGAAAAAGGAACCTTTGTTTACAACTAAGCTCCCGCTTTGCATTTAATACAAAGGCTTTGGATACACTCCAAAGCCTTTCTCTTTTAAACGGATTCTGCTTCCTTGCCTGGGCTATTGAAATAAATTCATTACAATCTGTTAAAGTCATTTTCTACAACAGAAAAAGGATTATATTAGTTATACAAACCAACAGAATATGAATTATAAAAAGACCATTGTAATGGCCTTACTGGCTTGCTTTGCATTTAGCCTAAGCGCCTTTATGCCTAAACCCGAACCAGAGCCAAAAGCAAAAAATTTAAAGGTATTGCCCAAAAACATTAGTAAAGAAGAGCTTGATAAAGTAATGGACAACTTTAAGCTTGCATTAGGTGTACGTTGCAGCCATTGCCATGCGCCAATGAAAGATAACCCACGGAAAATGGATTTCGCCAGTGACGAAAAACCAGAAAAAGAAACAGCGCGTAAAATGATGCGAATGACAGCTAAAATTAACAAGAAATATTTCCATACAGCCTTGCAGGAAGGAAAAACTATAACCCAGATTGCCTGTGTAACCTGCCACAACGGTAAAGCCGAGCCAGGTAAGTAATTTAAGAATCGATTGCTTAATGCATTAAAAGAGGTTGTCTAAATATAGTATTGTCATCCTGAGCTTGTCGAAGGACCTTCTGAAATCTAAGTTCATAGCCAAACTAGATCTTTTAAGACAACCTCTTTTTATTTATGTCCTTTCTACAGATCTATGAAAGGTACTCTCTCCCATTCTGCCTTCTTTTCCTGACAAAGAAAGTCAAGCTTTTCTTCATTAAGGATTTCAAAAGGCATCTCAATCCATTTCTTTAAATCGATGCAATAATCACTATGTTTTGGAAAATGTGAATCGCACTAAGCACACAAAACCAAAATAACTACAAAACCAACTATATCTTTATCGATACATTAAACCTTTTTACCGACACATTGTCTAAGTCCATATCTATAAACGTATATTCAACGTTAACAAATTACACCTAATTGGAATAAATATCATGATCGACGTATATGTTCTGGGTGCTGGCAAACACGCGACAGAAGTGAGCGAATATTTTAGCAGTCACCAGGAGTATAATTTAGCAGGCTACGTCATCAACGTCGATCACCACGATCAGCATTCCAGTCTCCGTAAACCAGTTATCCAGCTGCACGATTTTATCAAGCAATATCCACCTTCATCAAAGCTTGCGCTTATTGGAGCTATAGGTAATTACCAGCGAAAATCAATCATTAGCCTCTTAACAGAAAAGGGCTACAGTTTCATTAATATTATCCATCCGCACAATTACTTAAGCCCAACCCTAAAAATGGGTACAGGGAACTGTATTGCGCCCGGAGGAGTAATTAATACGCAGGTTAGTATTGGTAACCACTGTATCATCAATACCCTTTGCAACATTAGCCACGATTGCATTATCGATGATTATGTAACCATTTCTCCCGGCGTTACCGTTGCCGGTAATGTTCATATTCAGGAAGGTGTGTTTGTAGGTGCAGGTGCCACTATAATACCTGGGCTAACCATTGGCAAAGGCGCTTACATCGCAGCAGGAGCATCAGTTACGCAGAATGTACCTGAAAATGTAATGGTGGCAGGGGTTCCTGCAAGGGTTAAAAAAACAATAATTTAAGCGGATAATCGTCTATCCAAACCAACCATACAACAAAAAAGCCCTGATCGGATTGATCAGGGCTTTAGCTAAAATAAGATTTTTTACTAAAAAGAATATCTTAAGCCTAATTGAATACTATAGGTACTGTTAACACTGATATCATCTTGCAATGGATCAGTAATCAATTTACCTGAAACATTTTGAAGGTTATAAACAGGTTGATTATTTGTTCCAATACTTCTGAAGGTTAATGGATTATTAATCACGTATCTTTGATAAGTTCCCCAATTTTTATTTAACAAGTTGCTAAAGTTGATAATGTCTGCACTGAATTGTAAAGTTTGTCTACCGTTCTTTCCAGTTTTAACAAAAATATCTTGTAAGAATCTAACGTCAAACTTGTTAAACCAAGGCAATGTCGCAGCGTTTCTCTTAGCGTATTCGCCTCTGTGTTTGCTTAGATATTTAGAGTTGTTAATAAACTCTTCCCAAGCGGCAGCTTGCTGAGCTACTGAATACGTAACTGCTGTTGCACCTGTACCAACGGTGTAAGCTGCAAAGTTTGTTTCACCTACACGAGGAATGTACATTAAATCTGCACTACTATTTCCATCGCCATTTAAATCGCCATTTACTACATAGCTATAAACTCCTTGGGTCATCCCCTGATAGAAAAGAGAGATAGTCGTAGCAAAATGGTTAGCATATTCTAAACGATAAGATAAATTACCAACTACTCGGTGAGGAACTGCGTAAGCTGAATTTCCTAACTCCTGATCATTTGAAGTACCAACATTAGGATTAGAATTCCATACCGAACTTGCAGTACTTCCTGGATTTGCAGTAACCTCTTTAGCTATAGAATAAGTATATGCAATTGATCCAGAGAAGCCATTGCTGTATGATTTACTTAATTGCGCTGTTAATGAAGAGGCAAAGCCTTTGATTGTATTCTCAAGAACAATAGCTGAAGTCGTTCCAGCATTTAAACGATTAGTTCCAATAATACGAGGGCGAGTTAAACCACCTTCACTAATTATACCATTGGCATTAGTTAAGTTTGCATTACGCATGCGAACAGCATTAATGTCTTTAGTATACAATCCATCAAAAGTAAACATATAACCACTTCCTAAATTTTTATCGATACCTAGATTAGCTCTTAATACCTTAGGGAATTTGAAGTTATCGTCCATAAATACAACTGCGGGAGGACTTGTAGTACCTGCTGCAGTTGGGAATAAATTAGCATATGCTGAAGGATTGCTGCTAAATTTAATATTAGCCAATTGTGCTAAGCCTGTTGCATTAGCATTACTAATTGCACCTCCAAACTGATACATACCAGTGTTTGTTGGGATATTTGTTAAGAATACAAAAGGAATTTTACCTGTAAATACACCTAATCCACCGCGGAATACTAAAGATTTATCATCCGATGTATATCTTAATCCAAAGCGAGGAGATAGCAACACACTATTCTTAGCCCATTTATCTGTATAATAATGTCTTAGAGTAGTATTATCTGAAGAATAGAAGTTTAAGGCTGATGTAGCTGGGTTATTTAATGGATCTTCATGATAAATAGGCATATCAGCACGTAAGCCTAACGTTAATTTCCAGTTATCGCTAACATTATATTCATCCTGAATATATGCACCTGCCTGGCCTAATTTCAATTGTGCAGAATAAACAGCACTTTGTCCTGGGATTAGTGAATAGGTGTATGCATAATAAGCTGGAGCTTTATCAGTTAGAAAATCACTTAGTGAATTATATGCATAATAGCTATTTGCTGGAGCCATAAACATATTTCCTGTTTTTTGGTACTCATATGTTATACCTGCGGTTAAAGTGTGTTTTCCAGCATAGTATGTAAAGTTATCAGTGAAACTATAAACATCATTAATAACGTCATTATTCAAAGTATACGGATCCATACCTGCAGTAATGTAGTTACCTCCGGTACCATCGTAAATATCTATTGTTGGGAAAACACCACCATCATAAACTCTTAATGCACGGTTTTTTGTCAACGCTAACAATACCTGATTAGATGCCTTGTTACTTAAACGGCTGTTTAATTCAATAGTACCAGTTCTAGTAGTATTTTCGAATGCATAGTTAGAGTTAGCAAAAGCAAAAGACTTAGGTCCAAAACGGCTGTTAGGAGCTCTTGATATAGTAGATAATATCGGAGCACCAGTAGTAGGGTTTGTACCAGATGTTACCCTGAAACCTGCTCCATTTGGAATACTGGTTGCATTTAATTGTTGATCATCATTTCCTTTAAAATCACTGAATTTTAAAGTTAGCTTATTACTATTATTGATATTCCAATCTAATTTGGCTAATATTTTATGATTATCAGTTGCAAAGGCGGGAAAGTCTGTATAAGAACCAGTGTTGTAACCGAATTTTGATTGAAGATAATCAGATACTGATTTTAAATCTGCAACATTCGTTGATGACGCAATACCTGCACCTCCAGATCCAGCAGCGTAATAGTTAATTCCTGGCTTTGAATTTTCTTCTTTTTCAGCATTTACAAAGAAAAATAGCTTGTTTTTGATAATTGGACCACCTAAGCTAAAACCATAAGTTTTAGATTTTGAAGCCACTATTGTTGAGCTGATATCATTATCACCTACATGTTTACCTAAGAAACTCTGATCTCTATAAAAGCCATAAGCTGTTCCATGAAAAGTGTTAGTACCACTTTTTGTTACAGCACTAATATTTGCCCCAGTAAAACCTGCTTGTCTTACATCATAAGGAGCAATGTTAACAGAAATCTGATCATAAGAATCTAAAGAAATTGGCTGAGAGCCTCCTCCTGGAAGTGGGTCATTACTCAAACCAAAATTATTATTAAGGTTAGCACCATCAACTTGAATATTGTTGTAACGGGCATCACGTCCACCAAAACTATTTCCACTAGCTTGAGGAGTTAAACGAGTAAAATCAGCAATACTTCTTGAAAGCGTTGGTAAACTGGCTAAATCTCTACTAGAAATGTTTGTACTTGCACCAGTTTTTAGGGCAGTAACTTTTTTAGTCCCTTGCACACTCACTTCGGCTAAAGTATTACCAGAATCATCTAGCTTATAATCTACACCATAAGTTTCACCAAGCTTTAAATAAATATCATTTACTTTGGCGGGTTTGAAACCAATATAACTTATTTCCACAGAATATGGGCCACCAACTCTCATGTTGCCAATAGAGAAACGTCCATCATTATTTGTAGAAACAGTATAACTTGTTCCTGAAGGGGTGTGAGTTGCCTTAACTGTCGCACCAGGTAAGGCGCCTTTGGCGTCCTTAATTGTTCCAGTCATTGATGATGTAGTTACCTGTGCATCCGCACCAAAAGTGATACCTACAAAAGCAACAATAACCAGTACTAATCTTAAAAGTAAAGATTTCTTCATACTTTCTTTTTTTAAATGTTTTTTTGTTGTTGAATAATAATCTAAAGGATAATTAATGCTGCAAATGTACCCAATAAAATTTAACACATTTTAACATCCAATGTTAAATTATGGTTAAGTTGGTCATAATTTTTCAACATTTAACAAATACACAATAACCAACAACTTTCACTTTATCAATCGTTTGACTAGCTAACTAAATTATTAATAACAAAAACCATAATTGGTTAATATTTAGGCAGAAAATAGGCCACAACAATGATATTTTTCAAAAAACAACTGTTCACAATAAATATCCACATAAAAATAAGACAATTACCCCTACCTGCCATCGCATTTGTTTTGCCTATCTACAAATACGAAAACACCAAAAACACCATGTTAAATTTAAACCTGCAATATGCAGCCATTGTAAATTTTAACTGCTATCTCAACATTGGCCTAGCCAATTGACATTTTTTTTTTAGTTTTGAGCGATTGTTACAGGATTAGCTTCCTTAACTTCTTGTAAGGTGAACGTAGGCAACTATCAACACGAGATTAATCTGTACACACAGAGACTCCTTTACCCAAAGATTACAGCAAAACACGAGGCGATTAAAAAACAAAATCTGTTTAAAACAAATGCAGACCAACCCTAATTAGCTCATTTTAATTAGGATAAGCTGCATCAAGCAGATTAAAAATAAACTAAAAAAAACAGATGAATTACGACGTTATTGTTTTAGGCAGCGGCCCAGGTGGTTACGTAGCTGCGATCAGAGCTTCACAACTGGGACTAAAAGTTGCAATTGTTGAGCGCGAATCATTAGGCGGTATTTGTTTAAACTGGGGTTGTATCCCTACTAAAGCCCTTTTAAAAAGTGCTCAGGTTTTCGAATATATTAACCATGCTGCCGATTACGGCATTACAACCGCTGGCGCAACGGCCGATTTTGCTGCTGTGGTAAAACGCAGTCGCGGGGTAGCCGATGGCATGAGTAAAGGCGTTCAATTTTTAATGAAAAAAAATAAAATTGACGTAATTATGGGTACTGGTAAAGTTAAACCAGGCAACAAATTAGAAGTTAAAGGTGCTGATGGTTCACAAAAAGAACTTACAGCTAAAAATATCATCATTGCTACAGGTGCACGCTCGAGAGAATTGCCTAACCTGAAGCAAGATGGCAAAAAAATTATCGGCTACCGCCAGGCTATGGTACTTCCTGAGTTACCAAAAAGCATGGTAGTTGTAGGCTCTGGTGCTATTGGTGTTGAGTTTGCTTATTTCTACGCCACAATGGGAACAAAAGTAACCATTGTAGAATTTATGGAAAACGTAGTACCGGTTGAAGACGAAGACGTTTCGAAACAATTATTGCGCAGCTTAAAGAAAACCGGTATCGATGTAATGACTTCGGCAAGTGTTGAATCGGTTGATACAAGTGGTGCAGGTTGCAAAGTTTCGGTTAAAACCGCTTCAGGTATGCAAACCATCGAAGCCGATATCGTACTTTCAGCTGCAGGTATTGTAGCCAACATCGAAAACATTGGTTTAGAAGAAACGGGCATCAAAACAGAAAAAGGTAAAATTGTTACCGACGAGTTCTACAACACTTCGGTAAAAGGTTACTATGCAATTGGTGATGTGGTTGGCGGACAAGCGCTTGCACACGTTGCTTCGGCCGAAGGTATTATCTGTGTAGAAAAAATTGCAGGTCAGCATGTAGAGCCTTTAGATTACAACAACATTCCGGGCTGTACCTATTGCACACCAGAAATTGCTTCAGTAGGTTATACCGAAAAAGCAGCTAAGGCAGCAGGTTACGAATTAAAAATTGGTAAATTCCCATTCTCAGCTTCAGGTAAAGCAAGTGCTGCCGGTGCTAAAGATGGTTTTATTAAATTAATCTTCGATGCCAAATACGGCGAATTATTAGGTGCGCACATGATCGGTGCCAACGTTACCGAAATGATTGCAGAAATTGTAGTGGCCCGTAAATTAGAAACTACCGGACACGAAATGATTAAATCGGTTCACCCACACCCAACCATGAGCGAAGCCATTATGGAGGCCGCCGCTGATGCATACGGAGAGGTAATTCACTTATAAGGTTAAAGGTTTAAAGGCAGAAGGCCTAAGGCCAAACCGTAATTAAAACCAACATTATTACAACAACCCTTTAGTTAATCCTAAAGGGTTTTGCATTTTTAGCCCTGTATATCATCCATTTTACCTTTTACATCAAAAATTTAAAGGCAGATGGCCTAAGGCCAAATCATAATTAAAACCAACATTATTACAGAAACACTTTAGTTAATCCTAAAGGGTTTTGTATTTTTAGCCATCTTACATCATCCATTTTACCTTTTACATCTTACATCAAATGAAACTTCACACCATAAACACAGGCTTTTTTAAACTCGATGGCGGCGCAATGTTTGGCGTGGTACCCAAAGCCATCTGGCAAAAAACCAACCCGGCCGATGCCAACAACCTTTGTACCTGGGCCATGCGTTGTTTATTAATAGAAGAGGGCAATCAACTCATTTTAGTTGATACCGGAATCGGGAATAAACAGGATGAAAAATTCTTTAGCCACTATTACCTGCATGGCGATGATACGATGGAAAAATCGCTGGCTGGTTTAGGTTTCAGTACCGGCGATATTACCAATGTCTTTTTAACACACCTCCATTTCGACCACGTGGGCGGTGCTGTGCTAAGGGATGGCGACAAACTAAAGCCTGCATTCAGCAATGCTACGTATTGGAGCAACGAAAAGCACTGGCAATGGGCTGTAGAACCCAATGCAAGGGAAAAAGCTTCCTTTTTAAAAGAAAACATTTTACCTATACAGGAAAGCGGACAGCTTAAATTTGTTACCGAGCAGGAAAATACAACCTGGCAAAAAGACATTAACATCAGCTTTGCTTATGGTCATACCGATGCCATGATGCTGCCAAAAATTAACTACAAAGGAAAAACAGTTGTTTACATGGCCGATCTTTTACCCTCGGTTGGTCACCTGCCCCTACCCTATGTAATGGCTTACGATATGTTTCCCTTAAAAACATTAACCGAAAAACAAGTCTTTCTGGAAGAAGCAGTAAGTAATAACTATGTTTTATACCTGGAGCACGATCCGGTTAATGAGTGCTGTACCCTGCAACGGACCGAAAAAGGCATCCGGGTAGCCGAAACTTTTAACCTAAGCGATATTTAAATGATCAGACCAGCCAAACCTGCTGATTTTGCCAAAGTTGCGCCTTTAATAATTCAGGCGATGGGTGAACTGGCAGGCAAATTAACCCATACGCAAAACCAGAACGAGATTAACCGTATTTTCGAATACCTCTTTCAGCAAAAGGGCAATCAATACAGCTATGAAAACATTTTGGTATTTGAAGAAGCGGGTGAAGTGCTGGGCGCTTTAAATGCCTACGATGGAGGAAAGCTTACCGAACTCCGTAAGCCCTTTCTAACCTATATCCACAGCGATATGCCAGGCAGCAACAACCCCGATACAGAAACCCAAAGTGGCGAATTCTATCTGGATAGCATTAGTGTTAATCCTAAAGCACAGGGAAAAGGAATAGGAAAAGAACTGATCAAAGCCGGTATTAAATGGGGCTGGCAATTGGGTCACCAAGCCATCGGGCTTCTGGTTGAACAAAATAATGTACAGGCTTTAAAGCTCTATGAAAAAATGGGCTTCGTAATCCAAAACGAGAAACAATTTATGGGCGGTTGGTATCATCACATGGTATTTAAAGTTAAAGAGAACCAAAAATAATCCATGAGCCAAGTTCACCTCTCTACTTGTTAACCTTGCTTCAAAAACCTTGTTTCAAATTATTATTGATCTTATCTTTTTCTTTAGCCGGATGAATTTCCATCTAATCAGGCCAAAGCACAGTATCTCCGTTTCACTTAGTCCGGCCTAACAAATTTTTCGGACCTTACTGTCCTAGCCACACCACGAACTTTGAAAGAAAAATTTTCAGCGGGTGGTTTTTCTTTCTTTTTGGCAGCAAAAAGAAAGAGCCCTTCGGCGGCGAGCCGAGGCAAGGACGTGAAGATGGCAAAAAACAATCAACTACTTACATCATTCATGTTAATTTCGTAACAATAAGTCTCGAAATGATCGTTCCGCATATCTCTCCTATTCAAAATGATCAAGTCGGCATCTCCTTTCTTTTCCAAAGTGCCCTACGCTAAACACTCAGCAAAATTTATTTCCGTTTTTATTTGTATTTAATCTAAATAATCACAATTTTTGTAGCCAATGGAAAAAGCGTGTATCGATATCAACCAACTGGCTAACGTATTCTCAAATACCCATGGTTCAATTTATCAATCTGATAAGTTAAACTGCTTTTACGTAGATTTTGGTGGCAAGTTTGCCCGCTTCAACTGCCTTTCACTTCAGAAATTAAAAAAGGTAGTAGAAGACATAGATATCGAAGCGCTTCTTTTAAACACCCACAAAGCCGATTTCGAATTGGTTACCTTTAATGGCTGCGAACACATCTATCTTTTAAATGCTTTAGAAATTATTGCGCTAAAAGATCTGCTACAAGGCACTTTCACCATGTTTAAACTAAACCACATGATTAATGATTGCCTGTACAGGTTAGTTTATTAAGAATAGGCATTGGTTAATTGTTTAAACTGGTTAACTGCAATAGTCATTCGTCCATTAATCATTAGTTCATTGGTAGTGTAAATTGCTTAATCGGTTAACTGGTTAACTGAGCATAGCAAACTGCAAACTGATTATCATATCGTTTTAGCAAGTACTAAAATCTTAATTTCCTTAACTTTCTTAATGATCCAAATGATTGGTTAACTGTATAATTTGGTTAATCGGTTAATTGTTTAAACTGGTTAACTGAGTACAGCAAACTGCAAATTGAAAACTGTTAACTGAAAACAGCTACTATACTTCTGATCCTCAACCAGTATCCGTTTGGCGTCATTCTCTTTATCTTCCATCCCCCATCTTCCCTCTTACATTATCCATGCTATCTTATTTAAACTGATTACAAATAACTAATTATCAGCAATTTAGACTAATTTCATATTGCAAATAAATTAGAAAGCCGAACAAATTCACTTTACATTTGTAATGTTATTAAAGCACAGAATTATGAAAGACTTAATGCGCATCCAATGTTTAATATCACAGGATATTGAAACATTATTAAATCAGCAGATCAAAAAAGAGGCTCACTCTTCATCACTATATTTATCAATGTCATCTTGGTGCGATCAAAATGGCTACGATTTTTCGGCAGATTATTTTTTAAAGCAATCTGAAGAAGAAAGAGTACACCAGCTTAAATTATTCAAATACGTATTGGATATGGGCGGAAATGCAATTTCTCCGGAAGTAAGCGGAATTAAAACAGATTTCGCAGGCTTTAGAGAAGTTTTCGAAGATGCCTTAGAAGCAGAAATTGCAATTACCCAAAGTTTCAAAAACATTGCGGCTAAATGCCACAAAGAACAGGATTTTGTAACCATGGAATTTTTAAACTGGTTCTTAAAAGAGCAACGTGAAGAAGAATACAAAGCCCGCAGAGCTTTAGAATTGTTCGAAGTAATTGGCGAAGAAGGTACCGGAAGATGGGAAATCGACAAGCACGTGAATAAAATCAATTATTCAGAAGCATAACAACAACAAAACATATATTGAAAAGCTATCCTGAAAAGGGTAGCTTTTTTTTTGACTTTCAAATCTGCCTCCCAAGGAAAAGGGCTCGTCATTGCGAGATGGCTTTTTCAGCAGACGAAGCAATCTTACTACTATAGATTATAGCAATCGTTGTAAGATTGCTTCGCACCTCGCAATGACGGCTTTTCTCATAGATCTGTTATAGAGAAATCAAAGAGGGATGTATTGCTGATTTTGCAACTCTTAACAATAAAGAACACTATATGCTATGCTTTACGAACTAAAACCTCCCAATAAAAAGAAAAGCTCCAATAAATTGGAGCTTTCTTAGTTTAGGTTGTTTAGTTTATGTTGATTTTATGAATAAGTCTTAATTTTTATAAAAAAAGCGCCGTTACCAGCGCTCTTTTTAAACCAAATATATAATAATAATTAACGAGCATTACAAAAGTACGATTTATATTTAAAAACACAAGTAATTTTATTAAAAAACATAAAAAATATTCAATATTAAACATAAAAAAGTAAATTATTACCGATAAATTCAACAAAAAATAAAACAAAAACAGATAAATACTATAAAAAACATAAATAAACCATACAAATACACTGACAAATATCATAAAAAACAAAAAATCAGATAAAAAGAATAAAACAAACAAACAAAAACACAAAAACACCTAAAAAAAAGTCGACAAATAAGCTGAAACACAACAAACACTCACAAAACAAGAAGATTAAAGATATTTAACCTTCAAAAATGCTCAAAGCTTTAAATTCCTAAGTCATAAGTACGAACTCTGGCTATTAACAATTTAAAACACTTCAGGCGTAAAAAAACTGTCAACTGAAAACCGCAAACTGTTACCTGATACAAGTTTTTTTCCTAAATTTGCAGCTTTTATAAACAACAATATGATTAAGAGACAGCAAATTAAAGATTTATTAAAGTCGACAGCATTTGACACAGAAGTAACGGTTATGGGATGGGTTAGAACTTTCCGTAATAATCAGTTTATTGCATTAAATGACGGGTCTTGCATGAGCAATATCCAGGTTGTGATCGATTTTAATAATTTACCCGATGAGCTGTTGAAAAGAATCACTACAGGTGCAGCAATTTCTGCAACAGGTAAATTAATCGAATCGCTTGGTAAAGGCCAAACAGTAGAGGTTAAAGCAACCAGCGTAGAAATTCTGGGCGATAGCGATCCGGAGAAATTCCCGCTACAGCCTAAAAAACACAGTCTGGAGTTTTTGCGCGAAATAGCACACTTGCGTTTCCGCACCAATACTTTTAACGCGGTTTTTAAGGTTCGTCATGCCTTGGCTTTCGCTATTCACCAGTTTTATAACGAACGTGGTTTTGTTTACATGCATACCCCTGTAATTACCGCCAGTGATGCAGAAGGTGCAGGCGAAATGTTTAAAGTAACCACTTTAGATTTCGACAATACACCACGCACAGAAGATGGCAAGGTTGATTTCTCTCAGGATTTCTTTGCACGCGCCACTAATCTAACCGTATCGGGCCAGTTAGAGGGCGAATTAGCGGCAATGGCTTTCGGTAAAATTTATACTTTCGGACCTACTTTCAGGGCCGAAAACTCAAATACAACACGCCACTTAGCCGAGTTCTGGATGATTGAGCCTGAGTTTGCTTTCGCTGATTTAGAAGACAACATGCAGCTTGCAGAAGATATGATGAAGTATGTAATTAAATATGCTTTAGATAACTGCAAAGAGGAACTTGAATTTTTAAACAGCCGCTTAGCCGAAGAAGATAAACAAAAGCCACAAAACGAGCGCAGCGAGCTGGGCTTATTAGAGAAACTCGATTTCTGTTTGACTAACGATTTCGAGCGCTTAACTTATACAGAAGCCATCAGGATTTTAAAATCTTCTAAGCCCAACCAAAAGAAACAGTTCAAATACCTGATTGATGAGTGGGGAGCTGATTTACAGAGCGAGCACGAACGCTACCTGGTAGAAAAGCACTTTAAAAAACCAGTAATCTTAACCGATTACCCTGCAGATATTAAATCGTTCTATATGCGTCAGAACGAACCTGATGCCGAAGGCAGACAAACGGTTGCCGCTATGGACATTTTATTCCCGGGCATTGGCGAAATGATTGGCGGATCGCAGCGTGAAGAGCGTTTAGATCGTTTAACCCAACGCATGGAAGCTTTAAACATTCCGCAGGATGAATTGTGGTGGTATTTAGATACCCGCCGTTTCGGTACAGCACCACACGCTGGTTTCGGTTTAGGTTTCGAACGTTTAGTATTGTTCGTAACGGGTATGACCAACATCCGCGATGTAATTGCTTTCCCAAGATTCCCTAAAAACGCGGAATTTTAGTTTAGGGTAAACAAATAGCCTATTACCAAAGAAGTCAAGTTTTTAGAACTTGACTTCTTTTTTTTTATCCCTTACCGTAAAACACAAAACCTTCTTAAACGACGAAAAAAACATTCCATTATTTTTCTACCATGAATCGTCCCGATGAGACGATTTTAGATTTAGAGATTATCCACATGAACGGTCCGTCCCATCGGGACGACTCCCGGGTAGCCAATTGTAAAATTGGCGTTAATTGCATTTATTATTCACTTGCATGATCACCATACGGATTAGCATGCGCATAATCAACCGCCGAAACCTTGTAATCGGTTGGCGCAAAACTTTGCGAAGTACTTAAAGCCATGCCCAGTTCATAACGGGTTGGATAAGGCGTTTGCAGCAAACTACCCGCCGGTATGTACGGAAAGCTCTCTAAATAGCTCTGCATTACACTAGGGCTCACCCTCCTGTTAATATATGCGCGACTTAACTGATGCGTTTCCCTTAAACCCGCAGCACCCAGCAACTCTACAGCACTGGCAACAGTTAGGTTATGGAAATTTTTAACGCGTACGGTTTTATCCTCTACAACCAAACCTTTCATCAGGCTTTGATCCTGTGTAGCCACACCCGTTGGGCAGGTATTACTGTTACACTCTAAAGCCTGTATACAACCTAATGCAAACATCATTCCGCGGGCGGCATTACACATATCGGCACCCAATGCTATATTCTTAACCAGGTCAAATCCTGTAGCTACTTTGCCCGAAGCAATAATTTTAATGTGTTTTTTCAGATCGAAACCATTCAATACATCATATACAAAGGCTACCCCTTCTCGCAGCGGCATACCCACCGAATTAGAAAACTCTTGCGGTGCAGCACCGGTACCACCTTCACCCCCATCCACAGTAATAAAATCAGGATAGATTTTAGTTTCGATCATCGCCTTACAAATGGCATAAAACTCACTTTTACGGCCAATACAAAGCTTAAAGCCAACAGGCTTACCACCTGATAAATCTCTCAGTTGCTTCACAAACTCCAGCAAACCAATAGGTGTATTAAAGGCTGAGTGTGCTGGTGGCGACAATACATCTTTACCTTCGGGCACCAAACGGATGCGTGCCACCTCGGGGGTTACCTTTTTAGCCGGCAACATACCACCGTGACCCGGCTTAGCGCCCTGCGAGAGCTTGATCTCGATCATTTTTACCTGATCGGTTTTGGCCCTTTCGGCATAGGCATCATAATTAAAGGTACCATCCGCACTGCGGCAACCGAAATAACCCGTACCAATTTGCCAGATTAAATCGCCTCCCGGCTGGCGGTGGTAATCACTAATACCCCCCTCGCCTGTGTTGTGCGCAAAATTACCCATTTTGGCCCCGCCGTTTAAAGCCAGGATTGCATTCTGACTTAAGGAACCAAAACTCATGGCCGAAATATTATAAATACTAGCCGAATATGGCTTTTTACAGTCTGGTCCACCCACTAAAACCCGTGGATCTAAATTCAACTCGTGATGTGAAATGGCAGCAATACTGTGGCTTAGCCATTCGTAACCGTTATCGTATACATTTAACTGTGTTCCAAAAGGAATGGTATCGTTATCTTTTTTAGCGCGCTGATAAATAAGCGAGCGGTTTAACCGGCTATATGGCGTACCATTGGTATCACTTTCTACAAAATACTGGTACACCTTTGGCCTTAACTCTTCCATAAAATACCTTAAGCGACCAAAAACAGGGTAATTCCTTACAATACTGTGTTTCGGCTGGTATAAATCGTAAATACCGAGAATAACAAAAGGACCTGTAAAAATAAATGTCCACCATAAAAAGGGATGATAAAGGCCTAACATAATAGTTAGGGCAATTAAAAATGCGGCAATTGCGACGAAAGCTTTTCTCATAAAATTAGATTAGCGGATGTTTTGTTCTTACAAAGATTAGGATTATTAAACAACTGACACCATTAAATTGTTATTTTTACGCTATGCTTATTAAGATATATCCGGAAAACCCCAACGAAAAAGCCATTGAACAGGTTGTAGAAGTACTGAAAAAAGGTGGCCTCATCATCTATCCAACCGATACAATTTACGGTTTGGGCTGCGATATTACCAACCCAAAAGCAATTGAAAAGATCTGTCGCATACGTGGAATTAAACCCGAAAAGGCCAATTTCTCTTTTATCTGCCACGATTTAAAGCACATTTCCGATTATATCAAACCCATTGACAATACCACTTTCAGGGTACTGAAAAAAGCTTTACCGGGCCCTTTTACCTTTATTTTTAATGCCAACAACAATGTACCCAAACTGTTAAGTTCGAACAAAAAAACAGTAGGTATACGTGTGCCCGATAATAACATTGCGCGCTGTATTGTAAAAGAACTGGGTAACCCAATTTTATCGAGCTCAATAAAGGACGACGACGAAGTAATTGAATATTCAACAGATCCCGAACTGATCCACGAAAAATACGAAGACCTGGTCGACCTCGTTATTGATGGTGGTTACGGCGACAATGAGGCTTCGACAGTGATAGATTGCACCACCGGCGAGTTCGAAGTAATTCGTGAGGGTAAAGGAAATATCGAAGATTACCTGTAAATACATCAAAATATGCCGGTAACCCTACCGGTTTAAGAGGATTTATCAACATCTTGTTAAAATGCCGGAGAAATACATAAATTTATATTTTCAATACTGTATTGTCCAGGCTTTTAACAAACAAACCAGTAATTAATCACCCCATAATACTGAATTAACATTCAAAACCTATTTTCGCAACCTAATCATTCTATATGGCGCTACAATTACTCCAATAACTGTTCATCAGTTTAAAAATCGTTGTCAGACAAATGGTTTCTCTGTATTGTTATATCTATCTACGGTATAGCGGTTGTTGTTTCCTGCTGAATGATCAAAAAATTCTCCAACAAAACAATCCTTATTATCCCGTATGACAAAACGCTAATCTAATCATCCAAATTCTTGCGGGACCGTTCCCGAATTTTAAAGCAATCACCCCTGATTCGCTTAACTAACTTATTAAAAAAGATTTATTCGTCATTTCATATCAAAAACAGATTATATGAAAAAACTTTTACTATTATCCTTATTTCTTACCCTCTATTTCCCTTTAACTACATTGGCACAGATTGCCAGTTGGGATTTTACAGGGCAGAGTATGTTGGCAACCTCTACAGCCACAACATCCGATGCAGGCTTAGCCGCCGTTCCAGTTATAACCCGTGGAGCAGGTGCAGCAGCAAGTGCAGGTAACAATTCGTTTAGGACAGTTAATTTTAAAAATGACGGCATATCTACCGCCAACACCGACTATTTTCAGGTAACATTAACAGCTTCAGCAGGCAACAAGATTTCACTTAGCGCTATTGATGCCCTTTTTGCCGGAACAGCTACTTATTATGCAAACGCGGGTGTTAGCTCACAATATGCTTATAGCTTAGACGGAACAACCTTTACCTTAATAGGAAGTCCATCAACGATAACAAGTACATCTGTTGCCCCAAATGCATCTCCTACAGTTAACCTATCAGGAATAACGGCACTACAAAATGTAGCAGCAGGAACTACCATAACCATCCGCTATTATGCTTCAGGACAAACAGCTACCGGTGGCTGGGGCTTTAACTCCACTGCTGCCGGAAGAATCGGTTTCAACATTGGGGGTTCGGTAACAAGCGCAGGCACGGTTGATACAACACCACCAACAAACGCTTCTGGTTACCCTAAAACCGCCTTAATAACCAGCACTACAGTAAACCTTATCAGCAATATCAACGAAACCGGAAATACTTATTATGTTTTATTACCAGCTGCAGGAACAGCCCCAACAACTGCACAGATAAAAGCAGGTAAGGATGGCAATAATGTTCAGGCACTTAAATTTGGTACCATTGCCAATACAGCCAATACTGATGCAGGTACGACCATATCAGCACTTACACTTTCTACAGCTTATAAAATATATGTGGTATCCGAAGATGCAGCAACTTCGCCAAATCTACAAGCTTCAGCTACTACATTAAGTTTCTCTACCCTTGGCGCGGCTGATATTACCCCACCGGTAACCACAGCAACCTATCCAAAAACAACTGCGGTTACCACTACTGCTGTTGCTTTTGTAAACAACATTAACGAAGCGGGCACCACTTATTATGTGCTGGCATTATCAGACGGTACCACACCTACCCCTGCACAGGTTAAAGCCGCACAAGATGGAACAGGTGCCGCAGCCTTAAAATCGGGTTCATTTGCCAATACCGCCAATACCGATGCCAGTGCATCAATTACAGGTTTAACAACCGGTACAGGTTATACCTTATATGTGGTTGCACAGGATGTGGCCGGCAATTTACAGACCGCAGTGGCCACTGTTGATGCGACTACCGCTAACCCGCCTTTGGTTAGTGCACCTGTAATCATCAGCCAGTATTACGAAGGAACTTCGGTAAACAAATGGATCGAACTGACCAACCTGAGCAATGCCCCCATCAATACCGCATCACCACAATTAAAACTCGCGCTTTATAATATTTCGGGCGATGCCGGCAATATCAACATTACCGGAGCACCATCGCAAACCGTAAATTTAAACTTTATCATTCCTGCGCACGGTACAGTGCTTTTGGGCAATACCGGAAACAGCACCAGCGAAGTGCCTTATTTAAGCCCTGCAAGTGCCGTATTGAACAGCAATACCGTTATCAATTTTAATGGTAACGACGGTGTGGCTTTACTCGATGCCAACAATAACATTATCGATGCTTTTGGTCAGGGAGTTAACGCTAAAGATGTTTCTTACGTAAGAAGTTTAAATGTTACTGCCCCTAGTCCTACTTATATGGACGACGACTGGACCAGAACTCCACTGGCTACCGTACAAAATGCAATCGACGATGACGATGCCAACAGGTTAGGCGTTCATTTTCCGCCAAATTTACCTGCCTGTGCCGCGCCAACAGTCCCGGCAACAGCCCTTACTTTTAGTGCCGTAACCACCGGAAGCATTACGGCTGCTTTTACCAAATCGGCTGATGCCAACGAATACCTCATCATCAGAAGTTTAAATGCAACATTAAGCACACTTCCGGTTGATGGTACGGCCTATACCATTGGCTCTTCTTTTGGCGGTGGTACCGTTATCCATAAAATTGTAAGCAATACTTTTACCGATAACGGCTTAACCAGCTCAACCACTTACAATTACTTTATTGTTCCTTTGAACAACCTTTCCTGTACCGGCGGACCGAAATATTTAACCACCAATATTTTAACCGCGGCACAAACTACCAAAACCCTGTTACCATGTGCCACTCCAACTGCACAGCCTACAGGTTTTACCATTACCTCATCCAACTACAACTTTATCCAGGCATCTTTTACAGCAGCCAGCGCGGCCGATGAATACCTGGTAGTAATGAGCACCAGCAATACCCTAACCGCAGCACCGGTAAACCAAACCGTTTACAATGTTGGCGACATGCTGGGTGGTGGTATTGTGGTAAAAAGAGGAAGCGGTACTTCATTTATCAGAAACGGATTAACGCAGAACACCAATTACTATTTCTTTACCTATGCCCTAAACAGTGCCTGTAGCGGTGGTCCGTTGTATTTAACTACACAACCACTTTTAGGCAACTTTAAAACAGGCATCCTTGATGTAAACAAACTGAATTTCTATTATGGTAACTTACACAGTCACAGCAGTTATTCGGACGGAAATAAAGACGATTTAACCAAAAAACCTGAAGATGATTATGCTTTTGCCAAAACGGCAATGAATCTCGATTTCCTCGGTATATCAGAGCATAACCACACCCAGGCAGGTATGTCGCTGGCTAACTGGCAACCCGGTATCGACGCTGCTAAAAAAGCAACCACCTCTACTTTCGTTGCTATGCATGGTATGGAATGGGGTGTAATCAGCGGTGGCGGACACGTAATTGTGTACGGTATCGATTCGCTGATCGGTTGGGAACCTGGCGAAAACCAGATTTACGTACCAAAAAGTACCTATACCGGTCCGGCAGGTTTATTCAGGATCATTAACCGCCATGGTTTAAATGCCATTGCAACTTTGGCCCACCCCAACACCACCGATTTTAACAACATTTCTGCCACTTACGATTTAAGTGCCGATAGTGCCATTGTTGGTGCAGCTTTAGAGAGCGGTCCCGCATTTTCTACCAACGTTACCTATTCCGATCCGGCAAGCTCGATGAGTTATTTAAGTTATTATAACCGCATGCTCGCCCGTGGATATCACCTTGGTGCAAACATCGATCACGATAACCACAATTTAACCTTTGGTAAGCATACCCGTGCAAGACTGGTGGTACTGGCCCCTGCCCTTACCGAAAACGATTTGTTGGATGCCATTAAAAAGATGCGTTTTTATGCTTCACAGGATTCGGCCGCCAAAATAGTTTTCAATATTAATAAACAGCCCGTAGGTAGCATATTTAAAACTGCAGGTGCACCACAGATTTCGGTAAGTTCTATTACCACAAGCCCGGTTACCAGCATCAGGATTTTATATGGAACACCAGGAAGCGGCATCAACCCGGTTGAGTTAACCAATAGCACTACCGCAAGTTTAACCTATACCGATAACGCTTTAGCCAATCTGGCCACTGGTTATTATTATGCCGATATTGTTGAGGCCGATGGAAGCAGGATCATCACCTCACCTATCTGGTACACCAGGGATGATGCAACCGTTAAAAAAGACCAGGTCATTACTTTTGCAGCTACCAGGACCGCTACTTATGGCGATCCGGATCTGATTGCAGGTGCTACCAGCGATAATACCACCATCAACATCGAATACACCAGCAGCGATACCAATATTGCAACCATCAGCAATAACGACATCCATATTGTAAAAGCAGGTACGGTAACCATTACGGCCAGCCAGCCCGGCGACACCTTCTTTAATCCGGCTGTAGCCAAACAACAGGTATTAACCATTGCCCCTAAAACCATTAACGTAACGGCCGATGCCAAAACCAAGGTTGAAGGTACCGTTGATCCGGCATTTACCTATGTTTCTAGCCCTGTGTTGCGGGCGAAACCGCCGGCGATTACGCCATTCAACAGGGAACATTGGCATTAAGCACCAATTATACCCTTAACTACGGCCCGGCCAATTTAAAAATCTACGCCAAACCAGTTGCAGCATTGAGCGGTAATATTTCTATCCCGGTAAATACTACTACACCGGCCATTACCTTTACTGCAACAGCAGGTACTGCACCCTTTACCTTTACCTACAACATTAACGGTGGTGCCAATCAAACTTTAACCTCAGCAACAGCTACGGCAAGCCTTATCCCACCGGCCAATACCGTAGGCACCTTTGTGTATACCGTTACCAGCATTACCGATGCTTATAGCACGCAGCCGCAGAATATTTCTACCACAGTTAAAATTAACCCTATTCCCGTAGCAGCTATTTCGGGCACAACCGCACTATGCTTAAACGGAACTGCACCAAACGTTACTTTTACAGGTGGCAACGGTACAGGCCCATATGTGTTTACCTATAACATTAACGGCGCAGCCAATAAAACCATCAGCACTGTTGGTGCAAACACCACAGTAACGGTAGCGGCACCTGCCAACGTAGCCGGCACTTTCAATTATAACCTGGTAAGCGTATCCGATGTAAATGCCGGGCAGAACCAAACCGGAACTGCAACAATAACCGTTAGAACTTTGGCTACGGCAACCATCTCGGGCACTACAGCAGTACCAAACCTGGCCGCGGCACCAAACATTACCTTTACCGGTGCAAACGGAACAGCCCCATATACCTTTACCTATAACATCAACGGTGGCACTAACCGCACGGTAACTTCGACAGGTAATACTGCAACAGTTGCAGCACCAACCGGTACAGTGGGTACTTTCGTTTACAATTTGGTAAGCGTGGCCGATATCAACTGTGGTCAGCCACAAACCGGCTCCGCAACCGTAATTATCCGTCCGCTACCAGAGGCAACCATCGCAGGTACTGCATCCGTATGTAACTTTGCTTCAACACCTAACATTACCTTTACCGGTTCAGTGGGTACAGCACCATATACCTTTACCTATACCATAAACGGAGGCGCAAACCGCACCATCACCACAAACAATACCACGGCAAGCCTTAGTGCACCAACCGGTTTGGTAGGTACCTATACCTATGCCCTGGTCAGCGTGACCGATGCCTATGCCAGCCAGTTACAAAGTGGATCGGCAACCATAACCGTAAATGCTTTACCGGTAGTTGCTATCAGCAGCAATAAAGGTGTTTCTATTTCTAAAGGCGATGCCCTGATTTTAACCGCAACAGGTGGTACCCAATACAGCTGGTCGGGTGCCGACATCATCAGCGGACAAAGCACTGCAGCCCTAACCATCAGGCCAAGGCAGAACGGTACTTACCGGGTTACTGTAACCAATGCAAGCGGTTGTGTTAGCGATCAAACCATTGCCATTACCGTAATAGAAGATTATAAACTCGAAGCCAGTACTGTAGTTACACCGAACGGCGATGGTTATAACGATAAGTTCATCATCAAAAACATCGATTATTACCCCAACAATACCCTAAAGATTTTCGATAAAACCGGACGCATCTTATACACCAAACACACCTATGCCAACGATTGGGACGGAACCCTGAACGGCAGTCCCCTCTCAGAAGGCACCTATTACTACATCATTGATTTGGGTAACGGTATAGGTACATTTAAAGGTTATATCAACATCCTTAGAAACTAATTACAGACATGAAAGCAATCATCAAAAACATAAAGCAAATAAGTCTCGTAACGTTTCTATTTGCAGCAGGCCTTTTCTTTTCCAATCAGGCAAAAGCACAGCTCCTGCCCTTAAATGCCCAGTATTTCCAAAACCGCTATCTGGTTAACCCTTCCATGGCCGGTATTAACGAAGGCTTTAACATTAACGGCAGTTTCCGCAAGCAATGGTCAAACATTCCGGGAGCACCGCTTACCCAAAGTATTACCCTCGATCAGCAGGTAAATAAAGTGGGCTGGGGTGTTAACTTCTACAACGAAAAGTCGGGCGGTATACAGCGTACCAAAGCTGTTGGAACCTTTGCCTACCATTTGCCCCTAAGCAGCGAAGATCAGCAACTAAACTTTGGTATTTCGTTCGGCGGCAGTCAGGACAGGCTCGATTTAAGCAGTATCAGAAACAGCGATATCAACGATCCATCCATTGCCCGCTTTAACGACAGGGGTTACTATCTCGATGGCGATTTCGGTGTATCCTACACTTCGAAAAACTTAACCATCGAAGGTGCCGTACCCAATATGCGTTCCGTATTCCGTAAAGATGATTTAAACTTTGCCGATAAACCCACCTTTTACTCGGCAATGAGTTATAAATTTAACCTCGGCTCGGGTATGGATGCCATTAGTTTAGAACCCAAAGGCGTATTCAGGGGCATTAAAAACTACCAGAACTTATGGGATGCCGGCGTAAACGCCAACTTTGCCAACGATAAACTCTCTTTAATGGCCATGTACCACAATACGCAGAATGCTACCGTTGGTTTAGGCATGAACTACAAATCTACCCTGTACTTTATGGCCTATTACAATACAGCAACATCAGCCATTAGTGGTTATACCGGCGGCGATTTTGAAGTGAATGTACGTGTAAACATCGGCAAAAAGCCATAGTGCGCCATACAGCATAACAACACTTAATATCAAGCCGCAGACGATCCATCTGCGGCTTTTTATTTGAAATCCCAATAGCATTCCCCTAGCTTGTCATCCTGAAAAGCCTGTCATCCGGAGCTTCCCGATCGATCGGGACAGGTAGTCGAAGGACTTTCACCACCTCTATAGCGCCTCCCCCTGAAAGGGATGCCCCTCAAGGTTGTCATCCTGAGGATTAATTTATTTCATAAAAATCAATATTAGTGACAGCCCCCTTCGGAGTCGTCATTGCGAGGTACGAAGCAATCTTACTACTATGGGTGGGAAAAAGCATTACTTCAGTTTCAACTAGCGATCGTTGTAAGATTGCCTGCCTGCCTGCCTGCTGCAGACAGGCTTCGTCGTTCCTCCTCGCAATGACGGTTCTTATATGGGGCTGTCAATGGTAGATTTTAGAATTCTCGAATACAAAGGAGGATTGATGACAGATTCGTAACTTTATGAGCCTTAAGCAGGACGTTTGTCTGCATAGTGCTTTTGCCTGCATGGTAGTATAGTTCCTTAGGAGATAGTATTGGAGTTTGGAGCGCCTTTACTGGTCGCCCGCATGATAGCCTGCCTTTTATTTTCATCCCTTTGGGCTTAAGGTTTTATATACTTATTGGTTATAATATGGAAATTATCCACAACCATTCCGCTGGGATCGATATCGGTTCACGAAACATCTACATCAGTCCCGGGTATTCAGAAGTAAAGGTGTTTGGCACTTTTACCTGTGATTTTAAACTGGCAGCATCCTACCTGCTGGAAAAGGGCGTCCAGACCATTGCAATGGAAGCCACTGGCTCTTATTGGGTCATTTTATACGATATCCTTACCAAGGATGGGTTTGATGTATGGCTGGTTGATGGTCGCCAGACCCGGCAGGTTCCTGGGCGTAAGACTGATGTTAAGGATTGCCAATGGATACAACAGCTGCATAGCTATGGTCTGCTGAACCGCTGTTTTGTTGTCCAGGGCGACCTGAAGAATGTAAGGGGTTACCAGCGTCTTCGCGAAGACCATTTACGTAGTGCCTCGATGCATATCAACCATATGCAGAAAGCTATGATCGAAATGAACATCCGTTTGCCAGAAGTTCTTGCTCAGGTACAGGGTGCCAGCGGTATGGCCATTATCCAGGCTATACTGGGAGATGAACGAGATCCGCACAAACTGCTTTCCCTGTGCCATGGTAGTGTATTAAAAAACAAATCGGCTGAAATTTTGGCCGCTCTTGAAGGCTTCTACACCGATCACGGGCTTTTCGCCCTGAGGCAGGCCTACCAGGCTTATCAATTTTACCAGAAACAAATTGGGGAATGCGATACAGCCCTTAACGATTTACTGTGCAAGATTAATCAGAATAAAGATCACTTTGAACCTGGCCCCTGCAAACCAATTCGTCACCACAAACCACAGATTGATGAACTTGGTAACCACATGCTGGATCTATTCGCAGGTAGGGACGCAACTGTTCTTCCAGGGATTACCGATTATTCATGGCTACAGATCTACAGTGAAACTGAAACGGACCTTGAACGCTGGCCTTCTGAAAAACATTTTACGAGTTGGCTCGGACTTTCCCCAGGACAGAACGATTCTGGAAATTCCAAAAAAAGGGCGAAGAAAAAAGGCCGTCCCAATGCAGGCCAAATCTTCAGGTTATTGGCCCAGACGCTGCTGCAGAGCAAGAAGATTTCTTTTGGAGCATTTCGCAGAAGGCTGAGGGGGGCGCAAAGGACCAATGATTGCCCTCAAGGCCTTGGCACGAAAGATCGCTGTACAATACTGGAGATTGATGGTGAAAGGGCAGGAATTTGTTGATCAGGGGATAGCTAATTACGAAATGATAATGCTTAAGCAAAAAGAAAAATATGTAAAAAAACTGGCAATGGAACTAAACTTGGAAATAGTAGATTTCAATAATCGATATTAAGATGTTGATTTTAAGTGCGTTAGTATATCTGTCATTGATAGCGTAGTCGAAGGACTTTCACCACCTATATAGCGCCTTCCCCTAAAGGGGATCCCCGTCCAAGGTTGTCATCCTGAGCGGAGTCGAAGGACCTTCACCACACCTATACGATATCGAAAAAATAACAATGAAAAATACCCAAACCAGCTAAAGCATTAAGATTAGCTTCGCTGAGCACTCCGTGGTTCCCGCCTGCGCGGGAATGACGGATCACTTTGGAAAGAAAAACACTAATTCTTCCTGAAAAAACACATCCTTATCCCCTCCATTTTCACTACTTTTACCCCATGGGCAAAACCATCAACCTCGAAACCTTCAAAAGATTTTTCCGCTCAGAACAAACCGGCGGAATACTCCTGTTAATCTGCGTAGCCATTTCCCTCATCATTGCCAACACAGGCGCAAAAGATAGCTTTATCCACTTCCTCGAAACCAAACTCGGCTTCGGCACAGTAAACTACAGCATTTTAGCCTGGATTAACGATGCCCTGATGGCCGTCTTCTTTTTACTTGTAGGCCTCGAAATTAAGCGCGAATTATTGGAAGGCGAGCTCTCTTCCATCAAAAACGCCAGTTTACCCGTAATTGCTGCCCTGGGTGGCATGCTGGTACCGGCAACCCTGTATTTTGTAATTAACCAGAACCAAACAACCGCAGCGGGCTGGGGCATCCCGATGGCTACCGATATTGCCTTTGCACTGGCCATTATTGCCATGCTGGGTAAAAACGTACCTGCAAGTTTAAAAATCTTCCTGGCTGCACTGGCCATTGTAGATGATTTAGGCGCCATTTTAGTCATCGCTATTTTTTATACCAACCAAATCCATTTCGAATACCTGGCCATGGCGGCAGGCATTTTACTGCTGCTCAGCTTAATGAATTATTTTGGGGTAAAGCGGCTCGTATTTTACCTCATCCCCGGCATTTTGCTCTGGTATTGCATCCACCATTCGGGTATCCACGCCACCATTGCAGGAGTGTTACTCGCTTTTACCATCCCCACCAATAGCACCAGTACCAAATCTCCTTTAGAAAAACTCGAGCACAGCTTAACCTCACCCGTAAATTACTTCATCATGCCCCTGTTTGCACTGGCCAATACCAACATTAGCTTTCAAAAAGAAATGTTAAGCGGCTTGCTTTCTCCTTTAGGCCTGGGCATTGTAATTGGTTTATTTGCCGGTAAAACCATTGGCGTTACGCTATTTAGCTGGCTTGCCGTTAAACTCAAATGGGCTGCCCTACCCAGTGGTGCAGGCTGGAAACACATATTAGGCCTGGGCATGCTGGCCGGTATCGGCTTTACCATGTCAATTTTTATTGCACTGCTTTCTTTTAGCGAAGCTGCCCATGTTGCTGAAGCAAAATTTGCGATCTTAACGGCATCGGTTTTATCGGGTGTGGTGGGCTTTGTGTTTTTGAAGTCTATGGATAGAGTTTAATAACAAAATACAATAGCACATAAAAAAGAACAAAAGTCTAGAAATTAACATTACACTGACTCTATCAATTTATTCCTTATTAGATCTGAACAGGTCCTATTAGACAAGTGACAAATAAATAGAGAAATGGAGATATTGAAGGACAGGTAGAAAAAGTTAGGCTAAATTATTATTTTTCTAAAAGTAAGACTAATCCTCTCATTAGAATTATTCATACCTTCAGAAGGCAAGATACAGTGCAACCAGTCATTTTGTAGATTTGCTGTCATATGAAAGAAATAGTTCGAACGTAAATTAATGTCAACCACTTCTTTACTGACCTTGTGTTTAAACCTCATCGTTCTTTCTTCTCCCAGCGATAATATTGTTATTTCAGGCATTAAAATAACCCATGCGCAGGATTCAACAGGTTTAATTAAACACAGCGTTCACCATTTGCTGGTTACAATTCAACACTCAAAGCTCCTGTATTTGGGGCAGAAATAGGTTACGAATCCGTTTAAACAAGCACTGGGGCTTTACCGCGGGGATGAGCCTCGCATACATCCAAAAAAACAAGCCAAACCTAGGTTACATCGTTTCTAACAGCAGTGTAACACCAGCCAAAGACATAAAAATTTGGCAAAATGCCCTATATGCAGGCACAAAATAGTACATTGGCCGTTTTTATCTTTCTGCAGAATTAGGTTATCAGGAAGAATCACAAACCATTAATTTCCCATATACCAGCTCAGGCAGCAGTTACAATTATGGTACAACAGCTACAAATGGATTTTATCATGCCTACGGACTAGGCTATCAGATTCCCTTGAAAAAAGGCGATAATATTTAGATATTTGCAAAAGGTTCAGGCGCAAACAATACCAGTTTCAATCTTGGCTTTCGATATTCATTTGGCTTATCAAAACGAAAGTAATGTTATTTTCCACATGCGAAGCAAACACTCCACTATAACAGTATAATAACTACTTTCCAAAATCCCTTATAACCACAAAAACATGGAGGGAACCAGGCTTTTAGCAATAGTTTCCGCCATGTTTTTTTTTACAAACCTATAAGATCATTAGGACCTTATAGGTTTCTTAGTGTTTTTATGCCATTTGGCAAAAACAAATACGCTTTAGTTCCAACCGCCCCCTAAAGAACGATACAACCCCACCACCGCATTTAACTGTTCGGCTTTAATCGTAGCCAGTTCCAGTTCGCTTTGCAGTAAGTTGCCTTGTGCAGTAATCACCTCCAAATAGTTGGCCATACCGCTTTTAAACAACAAACTCGCATTTTTAGAAGCCTGCTGTAAAGTTTGTGCCCTTCTTTCGGCAATGCTGTACTGGTCTTTCAGTTTCTCTACTTTAGTCAGTTCATCAGAAACCTCGCCTACAGCATTTAATACCGACTGACGGAACTGGATCACCGTTTTCTCGCGGTCTATTTTAGTCAGTTCTAAATTGGCCTTTAGCTGTCCGCGTTGAAAAATAGGTTGTGTAATACCACCCGAAACCAATCCGAACAACGAAGCCGGTACATTAAACCAGTTACTCGCTTTAAAAGAATTAACGCCACCACTGGCGGTAATTACCAGCGAAGGATACAAACTCGCTTTCGCTACACCCACTTTGGCATTGGCTACATTAAGTGCCAGTTCGGCCGATTTAATATCAGGCCTGCGACTTAACATCGCCGATGGGAAACCTGCGTTTAAATTGGCAGGGATACTCATTTTATCCAAACGGCTTGCACGGTTAATCGCTTTAGGCAAAATACCAATCAGTACACTTAAAGCATTTTCCTGCAAAGCTACATTTTGCTCCAAACGCGGAATCAGCTGTGCAGCAACCAGCTGCTGTGCCTGTGCCTGCTGAATGGCCAGCGAAGTTACCTGACCAGCATCAAACTGCAGGTTGATGATCCTTAAAGTACTATCGTTCAGCTTAAGGTTTTTGCGGGCAATTTCCAGTTGCGCATCCAGCATCAGCAAATTATAATAACCCTGGGCCACATTGGCCACTAAGCGGGTTTGCACTGCTTTGCGTGCTTCGGCAGTTTGCAAAAAGCTGGCCAAAGCGCCTGCCTTTTGGTTGCGGATTTTGCCCCAGATATCGGCCTCCCAGAACACGCCCAGGTTAGCGCTGTAATCCTCAATGTGGCTCGAACCCGTAAACTGGTTTAAACTCAATCCGTTTAAACTGTTATCAGAGGGGCGGCTCGAACTCGCCGCTACCTGCAATTTCAGCTCAGGCAAATTGCCCAGTTTCGATTGTTTAAACAAAACTTCGGCCGCATCGATATTTTTCAATGCAATCTGCATATCGTAATTTTTAACCAAAGCTGTATCAATTAAAGTTTGTACAGTAAGGTCGTTGATAAAACTTTTCAAGGGCATAGTGCCAATGCTCGAAGAGTCTTGAGGTGCTGTGTTTCTGAATAAGCCTGGCGCAACATTAGGCAAGGCTGTATCTTTCGAAACCGAACATCCGCTCCAAACCAAAGCGAGGAGCAGGATGCTATATAAATTAAACCGTTTCATAAACTGCATGATTATTTACAGGCTCTTCATGGTGGTGAACAACCTCTTTTGATTTTTTGGATATTTTTTCCTGTAAAGCCTGGAAGATGACGAAAAGTACCGGGATGATAAACAAACCTAAAACTACACCAGATACCATACCTCCGGCAGCACCAATACTGATAGAGTGGTTACCCTGTGCCGATGGACCTGTTGCAATACTCATCGGGAACAAACCAAACACAAATGCAAGTGAGGTCATGATAATTGGCCTGATCCTCAATCGTGCGGCTTCAATAGCCGAATCGAACAAACTCAGCCCCGCCCTTCGTCGCTGCACCGCAAACTCTACAATCAGGATGGCATTTTTAGCCAGCAAACCGATAAGCATAATCAGCGCTACCTGTACATAAATGTTGTTTTCGATACCGGTTAAGCCCAATACCACAAACACACCAAATACACCGGTAGGGATAGATAAAATTACCGCCAATGGCAGGATATAACTTTCGTACTGTGCTGACAATAAGAAGTAAACGAATACCAGACAAAGCAGGAAGATCACCGTCGACTGTCCGCCTGAAGAAATCTCCTCACGTGTTTGTCCCGAGAATTCGTAAGCATAACCCGTTGGCAATTGTTCCCTGGCAGTTTCTTCAATCGCTTTAATGGCATCACCAGAACTGAAGCCCGGTTTAGGGATGGCATTTACTTCGATAGAGTTAAACAGGTTATAACGCGAAGCCGTTTCAGAACCATATACTCGGGTTAGTTTCACCAGGGTATTAATCGGCACACTTTCTCCAGCTTTGTTTTTAACGAACACACGGTCGATACTGGCCGGATCGGTTCTGTCGGCAATATCAGCCTGAACCACCACACGGTAGTATTTACCAAAGCGGTTAAAATCTGATGCCTGTGCTGTACCGAAAAAGGTTTGCATGGTTTGTAAAATATCTTTAACACTTACACCCAGCTGATCGGCTTTTTCGTTGTTCACATCCAGCTGTAATTGCGGATAATCTGCTTTGTAAGAAGTAAATGCAAAAGCAATTGCCGGTTTCGCCATCAGTTTGCCGATAAAGTTATTGGCTACACCACTAAATTTATCCAGCCTGCCATTGGTTTTATCCTGTAGCATTACGTTCATGGCTTCCACGTTACTAAAACCCGGTACAGTTGGAAAACTGAACACAAAGAAGGTACCGGCAGATATGGCTGCCATTTTAGCCCTTACGATATTCTGTATTTCGTCGATATTTTTTACCGCTCCCCTTTCGTCGTTCGGTTTTAACAATAAGAAAATCTGTCCGGCCGATGGGCTGTTCGATGCCGTTAAGAAGTTATAACCAGCCAGCGACATTACAAACCTTGCCGATGGCATTGCCCTCAACTCAGCTTCAGCCTGTTTTAATATTTTATTCGTATTCGCTAACGAAGTTCCTGATGGAGAAGCAACCGCAATGGCCACAAAACCCTGATCCTCTGTAGGGATAAAACCGGTTTTTGTTCTGCTTACCAGTAAAACGGTAACGGCAACAATTAAAGCCAGACCGGCCATGCTGATCCATTTATGGCGGATAAGCACTTTTAAGCCACCAATATAGCGGTTGGTCATGTAATTAAAACCACCGTTAAAACCGGCATAAAACTTATCGACAAAACCTTTTTTAGGTGCTGCGTGACCACCCTCAGCATGTTTATTCTTCAAAAATAAGGCAGCCAGCGCCGGACTTAAAGTTAAAGCATTAACCGCCGATATAATAATGGCAATAGCCATGGTTAAGGCAAACTGTTTGTAAAATATACCTGTAGAGCCCGTCATAAAACCAACCGGTAAAAATACCGCCGCCATTACCAGTGTAATCGATATAATAGCCCCGGTAATTTCGTTCATGGCCTGTGTGGTTGCTGCCTTCGGACTAAGCCCCGGGTTCTCTTCCATCTTGGCATGCACCGCCTCTACCACCACAATCGCATCATCCACCACAATACCAATGGCCAGTACCAATGCAAACAGCGTTAAAAGGTTAACCGAGAAACCGAACAGCTGCATGAAAAAGAAAGTACCGATAATAGCCACCGGAACTGCTATAGCTGGGATTAAGGTAGACCTGAAATCCTGAAGGAAGATAAATACTACGATAAACACCAGTAAAAAGGCTTCGATTAAAGTATGCTCAACCTGGTTGATAGATTCATCCAGATCGGTTTTGGTACGGTAAAACTGATTGAATTTAATCCCTGCTGGGAAATCTTTCGATAGTTTGGCCATCAGTTTATCGATAGAAATCTGAATTTCGTTGGCATTAGAGCCCGATAACTGGATTACCCCAATGGTAATACCGTCATGCCCGTTTAAACGGTTTACACTGCTGTAGCTGTAAGCACCCAGTTCAACACGGGCTACATCTTTTAAGCGCAATATAGAACCATCCGAATTAGAGCGGATTGCAATATTCTGATACTCCTCTGGTTTGGTAAGCTTTCCTTTGTATTTGATTATATATTCGAATGCCTCGTTACTGCGTTCACCAACCCTGCCCGGTGCCGCTTCCAGGTTTTTATCCTGAATAGCACTGATCACTTCGTTAGGGGTAATTTTGTAAGTAGCCAACTGACTTGGATTTAACCAAATCCGCATTGAATAATCTTTAATACCACCAAATACACTGGCCGAACCTACCCCCGGAATACGTTTAATTTCCGGAATGATATTAATCTGAGCATAGTTGTTTACAAAAACCGCATCGTATTTTTTGGGATCTTCTGAGTAAACGCCTATCGCACCGATAAAGCTGTTTTGCTGTTTGGTAGTAGTTATACCATATTGAACAACCTCTGCCGGTAACTGGCTCGTAGCCTGCGAAACACGGTTTTGCACGTTAACAGCGGCCTGATCGGGGTTGGTACCTTGTTGAAAGTAAACCGTAATACCCAGCGTACCGTCATTACTGGCAGTGGAAGTCATGTAGGTCATGTTTTCCACACCGTTAATTGCTTCCTCCAATGATGGAGTTACCGAACGCAAAATGGTTTCGGCATTAGCCCCCGGATAAACAGCAGTTACCAATACCGACGGAGGGGCGATATTTGGAAAGCGCTCTAAGGGCAACTTTGTTAGGCCAAGTATCCCCACTATTACCAGTAATATGGAAATAACGGTCGAAAGTACAGGCCTGTTTATAAATTTCTGAAACATGACTTATGAAGGTTTATTGTTGTCTTATTTTTTTGGATTTGCAACAGCTACTTTATCTGCTGCTTTTTGAGGTTGGATAACCATGCCCTCCTGTAATTTGTCGATACCGCTTAACACAATCTGGTCGCCGGCTTTTACGCCCTCTTTAACTAGATAATTTTCGCCGGCCTTACCCACAATGCTGATGGCTTGTTTTTTCACCTTGCTGCTGTCGCCAAGGGTAAATACAAACACTTTATCCTGCATTTCTACCGTTGCCGATTGAGGTACCAGGATGGCATCGTTATGCAATAAGCCTAAACGGATTTTACCGGTATTGCCCGAGCGTAGCACCCCGTTAGCATTAGGAAAACTGGCCCTTAACGTAATGGCACCCGTGTTTTTATCAAACTGACCATCAATCATGTCGATTTTTCCTTTTACCGGATAGGTAGAATTATCGGCCAGTACCAGTTCAACCGCAGGTAAATGTTTAATCCTGTCGGCAGGGGTTTTGCCCGGGTAATTGGTGTTGAAACTGTTGAAGTCGTTTTCGGCAAGCGAGAAATATACATGCACTTCGTGTATATCCGACAATTGCGTTAAAGCAGCCTGATCGGTTGGCGATACCAAACTTCCCTGTTTTTTAGGGATGCGACCAATATAACCGCTCACGGTAGCTTTAACATTGGTATAGCCTAAGTTAATTTGTGCCGAAGCTACATTGGCTTTAGCCTGCTCGGCATTGGCTTGCGCAATTTTGTAGGCTGTTTTAGCCGCTTTTAACTGGATATCAGATACTACCTTGTTTTGCACCAGTGGTGTTAACTTATCTACCTCCAGCTGGGCATTTAAAATAGCGGCCTCGGCAGCATGTAAACTGGCTTTGGCATTGTTTAAGGCTTCGCGGTAAGGGTTTTCGTTAATTTTGAAAAGTGTTTGGCCTGCAGTAACATAAGCACCTTCGTTAACCAGTACACTTTGCAAATAACCGCTTACCTGCGGGCGTACATCAATATCAACAGCGCCTTGTATAGCAGCCGGATATTCGATAAAGGTAGTTTCCGAGCCTTGATTAATTGCGCTTACCGGTAAAACGGGTGGCGGTGGTGCTGCAGCAGCTTGCTGTGGAGCCGATTTACAGCTGGCCAGTACAATTGCGGCAAAAGCGAGAGCGAAGGTATATTTAACAAATGTAAATCGTTTAACAGTGTTAAATAATAAAAACAAACGATGTAGAGATTTCATATGATTTTAAATTATAATGGATTTAAGATGTATAAACTATTTAACAGTGTTAAATAGCAGGGTAAAAAAAAATTAACTATTAATAGATAAGGTAATTCCCTTAATAGCGTCTTTTAAAATTTGCTGGTTCAGCTCGTTGGTTGTTCTGCCGTCGGGGCGTACCAGGTTGATGGATATCAAACCGTGAATAATCGACCAATAGGTGTAGTACTTTCTACAGATATCATCGTCTGATACCGGTTTTTTATCGAATAAAGATTCAATTACATCGCCAAGCATATGCCCTACATTTTCTGCTTCGGGCAGCGAATTTTTAACGGTGCAACAAACCATATCCACACCGTACATCAACTGATAAAATTCTTTGTGGGCAAAGGCGAAATTCCAGTAGGCAATCCACATCGCTTCCATCTGATCAGCAGGTGCTTCATGTTGGTCGCGCGCTTCGCGGATGTCTTTGGCCAGCATCAGGTAACCTCTTCTGGTTAACTCGAGCAGGATTCCTTCTTTGTTCGAAAAATATTCGTAAATAATCGGTGCAGTATATTCAATCTGATCGGCAATTTTACGCATACTCAATGCCTGCCAGCCTTCTGTTTGAACAATGTTCAAGGCAGCATCCAGAATTTTGGTTCTGGTTTCATCTTTTAAACGTAGTATTCTTTCTTTGCTTCCCATGACTGGAATATAAGGTGTAAATAATCTAACACCGTTAAGCAAATGTAGAACCAATTCCAGAATTCACAATCATGCAATTGTCATATAGAATTTTGCGACGTTAAAAAGCGTTCCTATTCCATTTAAATAAGGTTTTTCAGTTTTGTTAATATCCTTACGAATATTTTTACTGTTATTTTCCGCACCTGACAAGCCGGCATTCCGGGCAAGCCATGGCAGTGATCTTTTGTCAGTATAACTATGCCAATAGCTTCACACCACCTTCTCGGATCGTAATTTCGAGCGAAGAGCAACGGAGTCGAGAACCACGCAGTGCTCAGCGAAGCTAAATCTTTAGGGGTAAAATTTACTATAGACTTTTCCACCACCTCAGACACCTTAGCGCACCTAAGTTTTTACCTCACTTCATGAATCCTCATTTCGAGCAAAGCTAAACCTTTAAGCCCTCTGGTGCTCTTAGATGTCTAAGGTGGTAAAATTTACTTTAGGCTTTATCACCACCTCAGATACCTTAGCGCACCTTAGGTTTTTAACACCTTACCCTGATCGTCATTTCGAGCAAAGCTAAACCTTTAAGCCCTCTGGTGTTCTTAGATGTCTAAGGTGGTAAAATTTACTTTAGGCTTTATCACCACCTCAGGCACCTTAGCGCACCTAAGTTTTTACCTCACTTCATGGATCTTCATTTCGAGCGAAGTTAAACCTTTAAGCCCTCAAGTGTTCTTAGATGTCTAAGGTGGTAAATTTACTTTGTCACCACCTCAGGCACCTTAGTGCACCTTAGAATTTAACTAACATTGTTTTATGCCACCATGCCCGAAACATTCAATCATTCAAAATTCTCAATTCAATCATTCATAATTTGACATTCAATCGTTTCCCAAATCCATTATCTTAGTACCATGATATACCGCGAAGCGCTTATAACCGACATTCCGCAAATTCAGGTGGTAAGGCATACCGTTAAGGAAAACACCCTGTCCAACCCTGCTCTGGTAACCGATGCCGATTGCGAAGACTTTATTACCCGTCGCGGTAAAGGCTGGGTATGTGAAGTGGCCGGCGAACTGGCAGGTTTTTCAATTGTAGATTTACAGGAGCATAATATCTGGGCTTTATTCCTGCGCCCGGAATTTGAAGGCAAGGGCATTGGTAAAGCACTGCACAGGTTAATGATGGATTGGTATTTCGAACAAACCCGCGAAACCGTGTGGCTGGGCACATCGCCAAATACCCGTGCCGAAGTGTTTTATACCCGGCAAGGCTGGCAGAAAACAGGTATGGTAAATAAAGACGAAGTAAAATTCGAAATGACTTATGCCGATTGGTTAGGATTAACCACGTAATTAAAACGGCTGATTTTAATAAATAAACCATATAAGTCATATAAGCACAATGCCTAATATGTCCTTACATGTCTTATATGGTAAAATGCATTAGGCTATTAATTAACCACAAAGCCACAAGGTACACCAAGAAAATATTGGCCTTAATGGTAAAAATAAATAAACCATATAAAGCATATAAGCGCAATACCTAATATGTACTTAAATGCCCTATATGGCAAAATGCATTAAGCTATTAATTAACCACAAGGTACACCAAGAAAATATTGGCCTTAATGGTAAAAACAAATAAACCATATAAGGCATATAAGCGCAATACCTAATATGTACTTAAATGCCCTATATGGCAAAATGCATTAAGCTATTAATTAACCACAAAGCCACAAGGTACACCAAGAAAATATTGGCCTTATGGTAAAAATAAATTAACCATACAAGGCACATAAGCACAATACCTAATATGTCCTCAAATGCCTCATATGGTAAAATGCATTAGACATATTAATTAAACACCAAGGCACTAAGCGCACCAAGAAATAATTGTGCTATCGCGATAAAAACCCTAAATGAACCATATAAGGTATATTAGTTCCATTAAGCACAATGCCTCATATGTCCTTACATGTCTTATATGGTAAAAATGCATTAGGCATATTAATTAACCACCAAGGCACTAAGCGCACCAAAAAATAATTGTGCTATCGCGATAAAAACCCTAAATGAACCATATAAGACATATTAGTTCCATTAAGCACAATGCCTTATATGTCCTTACATGTCTTATATGGTAAAAATGATTAAGCTATTATATTGTGCCTTAGTGTCTTCGTGGTAAAAAATTAACTCCTAAACTTCTTCATAAAACTACTTACACTTTCTTCTAAGTTACCATCTGCAATAGCTTTAACGAAAGCAGTACCGATAATTGCGCCATTGGCATACGAGCAGGCTTTATCGAAAGTTTGTTTATCGCTGATCCCGAAGCCAATCATAGTCGGGTTTTTCAGGTTCATTTCTTTTATTCGGCTAAAATATGCTTCGGTAATATTGCCTACCTCTAAATTTTTACCTGTTGTAGCCGACGACGATAACAAATAAATAAACCCATTGGTTAAGCCGTCAATTTTATGGATGCGTTCTTCAGCTGTTTGTGGCGTAATCAGAAATACATTGCTCAGGTTGTGTTGTTCAAAGCATTCCTGATAAAATTCTTCATACTCTGCCATCGGTAAATCGGGTACAATACAGCCATCCACCCCTACTTCGGCGCAGGCCTTACAAAAATTTTCTACACCAAACTGCAGCACAGGGTTTACATAACCCATCAGTAAAACAGGGATGGTAACATTTTTACGTAAATCTTTAAGCTGTTCGAAAAGCACCTTTAAGGTCATACCCTGATCTAAAGATTGCTTGCTGCTCGCCTGAATCACTGGTCCATCGGCAACAGGATCTGAATAAGGAAATCCGATTTCCAGGATATCAGCACCCGATTTTTGCAGGGCTTCAGCAATCTGAATGGTATCGCCCAGGTTAGGATAACCAGCGGTATAGTAAATTGATAATATATTTTTCTTCTCCTGGAAGAGTTGTTTAATTCTGTTCATAATAATGTAAGATGGAAAATGTAAAACGGACGATTACTATAAATTAAAGTACTTAATATAAGTATCCAGATCCTTGTCGCCACGGCCAGATAGGCAAACCACTACATTTTCGCCTCCTTTAAATTCCATTTTTTCGAGGTAAGCCAATGCGTGTGCGCTTTCAATCGCCGGAATAATCCCTTCCAGTTGGGTGCACAATAAACCTGCTTCTAAACTCTCTTCGTCGGTAATGGAAACATATTGCCCGCGACCGGTTTTAAACAAATGAGCGTGTTGCGGACCAATACCCGGGTAATCCAAACCGGCAGAAACCGAGTGCGGTTCTACCACCTGCCCGTCTTCTGTTTGCATTAAAATACTCCGGCTACCATGTAAAACGCCTTCTTTGCCTAAATAAGTTGTTGCGGCCGAAAATCCACTCGAAACACCTTTACCCGCAGCTTCTACAGCAATTAGTTTAACATTTTCATCATCCATAAAATGATAGAACATGCCCATAGCATTACTGCCACCACCTACGCAAGCTAAAACGTAATCAGGCTGATCACTTCCGGTTTGTTCGATTAACTGTTTTTTAGTTTCTTCTGAGATGATCGACTGAAAAATAGCCACCATATCAGGGTAAGGATGTGGTCCAACTACCGAACCGATAATGTAATGCGTATCAACCGGATTGTTAATCCAATCGCGCATGGCCTCATTAGTGGCATCTTTTAAAGTTTTACTACCCGAACTTGCCGGAACTACTTTTGCACCCAGCATTTTCATACGGGCTACGTTTGGTGCCTGGCGTTCGATATCTACCTCACCCATGTAAATTACACATTCGAGGTTGCGCAAAGCACAAACCGTTGCGGTAGCAACTCCATGCTGACCAGCACCTGTTTCGGCGATAATCCGTTTTTTACCCAGCTTCTCGGCAAGCAAAATCTGTCCGATGGTGTTGTTGATCTTGTGCGCACCGGTATGGTTTAAATCTTCCCTTTTCAGGAAAATATTAGCGCCATACTTTTCAGAGTATCTTTTTGCCAGATACAGCGGCGAAGGGCGGCCAACATAATCTTTTAACAATTGATGAAATTCCTTTTGAAAACCGGCATCATCAATAATCTTTAAATAGTTTTGACGCAATTCTTCTACGTTCGGATAAAGCATTTCGGGGATGTAAGCGCCTCCAAAATCTCCGTAATATCCTTTTTCGTTTACTTTGTATTTCATATCTTTTGTTTTTCCCCTTGGTTTAAACCAAGGGTGATGAATAACAATTTACTTAGTCATTTCTTTTATAAATTCTTTAATCTTTCCTGCATCCTTCAGGCCTGGTTCGGTTTCGAAGCGGCTATTGATGTCTAATGCATATAAACGATCGTCGCTTATATTTTTAATAGCAGTGGCATGTTCCAGGTCTATTCCACCGCTCAAAAAGTAGGGTTTGTTGTAAATATATCGGTCTAAAACAGACCAATTAAATGTTTTCCCCGATCCGCCATGTGCTTTTGATTTGGTATCGAACAGAAAATAATCTGCTACATCTAAGTAGGCTGCCAAAACAGCAAAATCGAAGTCTTCATCTATGCCAAAAGCTTTAATCACTTCTACAGCTGGAAAACTGGTCTTTAACCCTGCACAATACTCCGGCGATTCGCTTCCATGCAATTGAACGGCCTTCAATTTCAAAGTACTTACTTTCTCCTTTACCTTTTCGATAGCCTCATTTACGAAAACGCCAACGGTTTTAATTTCGGCAGGGATGTATTTGATCAGTTCTGCAGAAACATCGCTGATTAATCTCGGCGATTTATCATAAAAGATAAAGCCCAGATAATCTGGTTGCAAATCTGCTACCGCAGCAATATTGGCCGCCAAACGCATGCCGCAAACTTTTAGCTTTAGCATGCCAGTAATTGTTTAAAACTGTGAAGTGCTTTTTTGCTCATCAGCGATTCTTCTGCTTCGTAATAGCAATCGGCGAATGACTGTTCAGGTTTTATGGTTCTAATGGCCAGTGCCGAGTTACAAAGTACTACATTGTTCTGTACATCGGTTGCTTCGCCATTAAGTACATCCATAAATATTTTAGCCGATGATTCTACCGTATCGCCGCCTTTAATGGCATTAACATCTACTTTTTCAAAGCCCATATCCTCGAGGGTTAAAATCTGTTCGCCTTTGTTGCTAAAGGTTTTTACATCGCAGGTGAGCGAAATTTCATCGTAGCCCTCCAGCGCATGCACAATAGTATAGTTTTTATCGGTATCCTGGTATAAATAGGCATATAAACGGGCTAGCTCTAAACTAAATACGCCCACCATCTGGTGTCTGGGTTGCCCTGGGTTAACCATTGGCCCAAGCATGTTGAAAAACGTTTTCACGCCCAGCTCTTTTCTAATCGGGGCTACAATTTTCATAGCCGGGTTAAAAAGCGGTGCATGCAGAAAGCAAATACCTGCTGCGTCTAAATTGCGTTTTAAAGTATCTTCATTATTGGTAAAATTATAGCCCAGGTACTCCATTACGTTTGATGAACCGCAGCCTGAGGAAACACCATAATTACCATGTTTGGCTACATGATGCCCCGCACCTGCCACTATAAACGAGGATAAGGTAGAAATGTTAAAAGTGTCTTTGCCATCGCCACCTGTACCGCAAAGGTCAATCAGTTCGTAAGCCGAAAGGTTAACTTTTACGCACATATCCAGCATGGCATCTCTAAAGCCCTGTAATTCCTGCACGGTAATGTTGCGCATGGCGTACGCGGTAATAAAGGCAGCAATCTGCGAAGAATTGAAAGCCCCCTCTGCAATGGAAATTAAAATGTTTTTGGCTTCTTCCCTGCTAAAACTCTTGTTCTCGAATAAATGGTTTAATATCTTTTTCATGTTTATTGCGAATGTTATTTAACCACAGATAAAAAAGGATGAGCACGGATAAAATCTGTGTGTATCTGTATCCATCTGTGGTTCATTTTTCATTTATGTCTTTATATTATGGTTTGTGTTGCCACAAAGCATTTATATTTTTTTATTCTTTGTGCCGTGGTTTGTGTCTGCACAAACCATTCTTTGCGCCATGGTTCGTGTCCTCACGAACCATTTATTAAACTTCGTTTCGTGAAGACACGAAACGGGGCGTTGTTAAAAAATACCACATAAAAAAAAGAGGATTGCTTTTTGGGCAATCCTCTTCGTTGTGTATAAAATATTTTAAAATATATAACAATAGAAATGCCTAACGAATTTCGTTATGCCACCACCAATTGTTATTTAAGTTTTTAATTATCATGTTTGTATAAAGCAAATATTGATATAGTTTTTTAAAATTCCAAAATCTTTCTAAAAATATATGTCTTTCTTCAAAAGAAAAGTACAGTTTAATGATGATTTCGGTTTCGGATCGAACCCGGTAACCAAAAATCAGCGTATGCTAAACCCCGATGGTTCGGCCAATATAGAGCGTACCGGCCTGCCCTGGTTTAAGTTCGATGATACCTACACACGCCTGGTTACCATGAGCTGGCCCCGTTTCTTTTTGGTTATTCTGATAACCTATCTGCTTGTCAATACTATTTTTGCTATTCTATATAACCTCATTGGGATCGAAAATTTAGTTGGTGCAAAGGGCATTACCCTGCGCGATCAGTTTTTCGATGCTTTCTTCTTTTCGGCGCAAACCATCTCTACGGTGGGTTATGGTCACATTTCGCCGCAAGGTTTTATTACCAGTGTGCTGGCAGCTTTCGAAAGTATGCTCGGTCTGCTCGCTTTTGCCCTCGCTACCGGTTTATTGTACGGACGTTTTAGCCGGCCAACTTCGAAGGTTAGTTTCAGTAAGAAAATGGTCATTGCTCCTTACGAAGGTGGCCACGGATTAATGTGTCGTTTGGTTAATTTGCGTCGCAACCAGCTAATTGAAGTAGAAGTGCAGATGGTAATGTCGTACAATGAAATGGTTGATGATAAACAAGTGAGGCGTTTTTACCCGCTTCACCTGGAACGCGATAAAATCAGCATCCTTTCTTTAAACTGGACTTTGGTTCACCCCATTACCGAAGAAAGTCCACTATTCGAAAAATCACTTATCGAATTGCAGCTGGCAGAGGTTGAGGTTTTTGTAATGTTAAAGGCCTTTGATGATACTTTTGCCCAAACCATCCATACACGTACCAGTTACCAGGATGAAGAAATTGAAATGGATGCCCGTTTCGAGAAAATGTATTTCCACAATGAGGCCGGTAAAATGGTAATGGATTACAGTAAACTGGATGAGGTTACGCGGACGGTTTAAAATCGTCACCCTGAATTTGTTTCAGAATCTCATCCATAATAGAGGTGCTGAAATAAATTCAGCATGACGTTAAATTGGAGTTTTAGCAACAATTTGTTCAATAAAACCCAAAATATCCTCGTACAACTGGTTCCCACCAAAAATCATCTGGCTAATCATAGGTACATGGCTTTTACCTTTAATTTCTTTTATCTCGGCCCGAACACCATTGGCTTTTAGTTTCTCGTATAGCTTAGGCGTTTGCAATTTAATAGCGCCGTAAGTTTTACTCCCATAAAAAAGTAAATGCGGATTCTTGATATTGTTCACATAATCCATCGGAGAAGCTGTTTTCCAAACTTCAGGCTGTTCGGTAAACGTTCTGATGAAATCGAAATAAAAATGGTCTTTTTCGGCTGTGGTTAAATATTCGTGCATATCCAGGCCAAAGGGATCGTTGAGGATTATACCTTTAATCGGGTTTTTAATCCCTGCCTTTTTTAAATATTTAGGATCGGCATTGATCAGCTCGGCCAAATGTGCCCCTGCCGAGTGCCCCATTATAAAAATCTTATCAGGGCTTGCCTTATAAGTGGCAATATTTTCGCTCACCCATTTTACGGCCAAAGCACAATCATCGCCCATTTTTTCGTACTGCACATTTGGAGCCAGGGGATAATTGATGATTACTGTAACTACACCTTTCCGTGCAAAATTACGGCCTAACCACCAATAGGTTTCCTTTTTCCCACTGCTCCATGAACCGCCATGAATGAAAACCAAAACGGGTTTATCCTTTATACTGTCGTTCTTATAAAAAATGTTCAAAGTATTGGCCTCATCGGTATTGCCGGCGTAATTAATGTTTTTCGCCTTTTTTACCTGAGCAGAAGCGAGTATGGTTTGGAACAGGAGCATAAATAAAAGCAGGGGTTTAGACATAAAACAAGATTTTTCTTCTCTACATAAATAAACGAAATTGTTGTAAAGGTAGATTTTGATTGTTAGGGGACAGCGTAGCAAGTATGGAGTATTAAGCAGGTATTTAGTATCAAGCAAGACAGACTAAGTTTATTAAACCGTTTGGCTTTATACCTTAGGCCTTAAACCTTCCACCCTTAACCTTTCTAAACCTTTATCAACGGGTTTTTCTCTTTCGCGAATAAATCAAATACCTTTTTATCTACAAAAGCCGGGAAAAGCTTATTCATCCATACGGCTAATTTCCCTTGTCTGGTCATTACTAAAGTGCGTTTGCGCTGCTCAATGCCATCGGCAATAATGCTGGCCACTTCTTCTGAGGTCATCATTTTACCTTCATCCATACTGGTTTCTCCGTGGGCTGCACCATCTTTTGATAAGGCAGTTACACGTATATTCGAAGCTGTAAACCCCGGACAGGCCACCATTACATTTACACCGGTTTTAAGGAGTTCGGTACGTAACGATTCCATAAAACCATTCATGGCAAACTTAGAAGCCGAATAACCTGTACGGCCCGGCAAGCCACGGTAACCGGCAATAGATGATACGCCAACCACTGTTCCTTTGGTTTTTAGAATTTCGGGCAAGGCATATTTTGTACAATAAACGGTACCCCAGAAATTCACATCCATCAGGTTTTTAAGTACCGATAAATCCAGGTCGTTAAAAAGGGCACGCATCGATAAACCTGCATTATTAACCAGGATATCTATTTTTTGAAAGGAAACCAATGCTTGTTTAATAATCAGTTCGCAATCGGCTTCTTTACTTACATCAGCCTGAACCGCTACAGCCCTGATGCCATATTTTTTTTCCAGATCGGCAGTAATTTCGCAAAGGGTAACGTATTGACGGGCCGCTAAAACTAAATTGGCACCGCGCATGGCAAATTCTTCGGCACAGGCTTTTCCTATTCCGCTTGATGCGCCGGTAATGATGATTACTTTATTTTTTAGATTCATTTTTTTGAGTATCGAGTATTAAGTAGCGAGTATCAGGTAGTGAGTATTAAATATCAAGAATAGAGAAGCTAAAATCGCGTAACTGGTCTTCCGACCTATCTTGCTACCTGATATTTTCCATCTCGATACTAATTGCTATTTCATCATCGCGGTTTCGTAAGGTACACGGGTAACAATCGAACGGCCTAGGGTAATTTCATCGGCATATTCGAGTTCGCCACCAAAGGCAATACCCCGCGCAATGGTAGTAACGGGCACGTTGAATTCTTTTAATCTTTTGTACAAATAGAACAATGTCGTATCGCCTTCCATATTGGGGCTTAAGGCTAAAATAATTTCTTTAATGCCACCTGCGGCAACACGGGCTACCAAACCATCAATAAACAAATCGGATGGCCCTACCCCGTCCATAGGCGAGATTAAGCCACCCAAAACATGGTAAACACCAAAATACTGTCCCGTGTTTTCAATCGCCATTACATCACGCGTATCTTCTACCACACAAATGGTTTCTTTATCGCGTTTGTGCGAGGTACAGATTTCGCAAACCGTATAATCAGAAATGTTATGGCAGGTAGTACAGTGTTTAATCTGTTGTTTGAGCTTAATAAATGTATTACCAAACTGGTTTACTTCCTCCTGCTCTTTGCTTAAAAGATGCAGCACCAGACGCAAAGCCGTTTTTTGTCCTACACCAGGCAGTTTCGAAAATTCGTTTACTGCATCCTCGAGTAGTTTGGATGAAAAATTCATAATACAAAAATAGGGAAAAGGTTCATTAGTTCATTAGTCATTGGTTCAATAGTTCATGGGTTTATAGTTAATGGCTCATGGTTGATAGCCAATGTTCCGAAGCATTTCTAAGTTAATGGTTGATTGCTCATAGTCCAATGCGATGTTTTAGAAAAACGATTGAATATTAATGGCTCGCCGGCTTAGGTGTAATGGCTATTAAAAATCAGCTATAAACCATTAACCGAAAGCAGTAAAAACTAAAGCCATTGACTTTAACTTTGAATTTATTACATTTATCAGCTTAAAACAAAACTATGTCACCAACCATCCTACTGTGTTTTCTAATTGGTTACTTCCTGCTACTGATTATCATTTCGTTTGTAACTTCTCAAAAATCGTCAGACAATAATACTTTCTTTGTTGCCAACAGAAACTCTAAGTGGTATTTAGTGGCCTTTGGAATGATAGGAACGGCTCTTTCGGGCGTAACTTTTATTTCGGTGCCCGGTGAGGTTGGTGCCCCCAGCGGAAACCAGTTTCAGTATTTTCAGTTCGTGCTGGGCAATGCGGTTGGCTTTATCATTATTGCCACGGTTCTATTGCCGCTCTACTACCGAATGAATCTAACTTCCATTTACAGCTATATCGAAAAACGGCTGGGGCATTACAGTTACAAAACAGCAGCATCGATATTTCTGTTAAGCAGAACACTTGGATCGGCCACACGACTTTATCTGGTAGTAATTGTATTGCAACGCTTTATATTCGATAATTATGGCATCCCGTTTTGGTTAACGGTTTTAATTTCACTTGCCTTAATCTGGTCATATACCTTTAAAGGTGGCTTAAAAACCATTATCATTACCGATACCCTGCAAACGTTTTTCCTGGTATTGTCTGTTTTTTTAACTATTTATTTTATTTGTAATAGTCTCGATTTCAGCATTCCACAAGCGTTTGAAACCATAAAAAACAGCAGTTATTCTAAAATATTCTTTCTGGATGATTTCCTTACCAACAAGTTCTATTTCAGCAAGCAGTTTATAGGCGGTATTTTCGTAACCATCGCCATGACAGGGCTGGATCAGGATTTAATGCAGAAAAACCTGAGTATGAGTACCATCAAAGAAGCGCAGAAAAACATGTTTACCTTTACCGGTGTATTTGTAATCTTAAATGTTTTCTTTTTAAGTGTAGGTGCATTATTATACATTTTCGCAAGTAAAAACGGTATTGATATTCCTTTAGATCACATTACCGGTAAACCACGTACAGATTTACTGTTTCCTGAAATTGCATTGAACAACCTGGGTTCGGTCCCTGCCATTATTTTTATGCTGGGCCTAACAGCCGCAACCTTTGCTACTACCGATTCGGCTTTAACCGCCCTAACCACTTCGTTTTGTGTAGACTTTTTAGGCATGGATAAAGCCAAAAACATCGACGAAAAAAGTGCTGTTAAAAAGCGTCATACCGTGCACGTGGCATTTTCGGTTTTGATGTTTTTGGTCATTATTGTCATTAATGCATTGAACAGTTCGTCGGTTGTGAGCTTAATTTTCACCATCGCATCATACACCTATGGGCCGCTGTTGGGTTTATACAGTTTTGGATTGTTTGTAAAAAAACGCGGACTTCACGATAAATTAGTACCGATAGTTTGCATATTATCGCCTTTTTTATGTTACTTGCTTGCAAGCAATTCGGCCGCAATATTGGGCGGATATGTTTTTAGTGTTGAACTGATTTTAATTAACGGTTTAATCACATTTATAGGTTTGTTATTCATTAGCAAAAAAACTGATGCGCAAACCAGGTTTTAATATTTAGCATTACGTATATGACGAGTGAAGAAAAAATAAGAAGCGCTTTTGAGAATAAAGACTGGCAGGAAATTAAAGTAACAGACTCCTGGCAAATTTTTAAAATTATGGCCGAGTTTGTAGATGGTTTTGAGAAACTGGCTAAAATTGGTCCATGTGTTACTATTTATGGGTCGGCACGTACCGCCCAAACCCACCGCTATTATCAGCTGGCAGAGCAGTGCGGTAAATTACTAACCGACCGTGGTTACGGTGTAATTACAGGTGGTGGTCCTGGTATTATGGAAGCTGGTAATAAAGGTGCGCATACAAATGGTGGTAAATCGGTTGGTTTGAACATCGAACTGCCTTTCGAGCAATTCCACAATAAATATATCGATCATAACAAATTACTGGAGTTCGATTACTTTTTTGTGCGCAAGGTAATGTTTATGAAATACAGTCAGGGTTTTGTGGTGTTACCCGGCGGTTTTGGCACTATGGACGAGCTTTTCGAAGCCTTAACCTTAATCCAGACCGGTAAAATTGCCCGTTTTCCCATTGTATTGGTAGGTGTTGATTACTGGGGAGGATTAATTGATTGGATTAAAGGTACCATGCTGCAAAAGGAACACAATATCCATGAAGAAGATTTAAATCTTTTCCGTTTGGTTGACACTGCCGAAGAAGCCGCTGAGCATATCTTCCGTTTCTATGATAAGTATGTGTTAAAACCGAATTTCTAGTCCGTAGAAGTTCATTGGTCATTGGTTCATTAGTTCATGGCTAATAGTCTATAGCAGGGCTTTCATTGTCCGGGAGTAACTGGTCAATAATCGATGGTTTATTAGTTCATAGCCAATAGTCTAGAGCAGAATTTTCTTTAATTAAGAGTTTTCAGTTAGCTTAAGTATATTGGCTATTAGCCATCAGCTATGAACCAAGAAACTTCAGAATTATAAATTACAAAGAGGTGTTCACGATATGAGCACCTTTTTTTATGCCCAAATAAATTGTAACAACTTAAGCCTCTTGCCATCTAAAATAAAACAGCATACATATGGCAAAGTTTATTAATTGGAAAAGGAACTGGTTGAACGGCAACTTACAACTGTTTGTTGACGGGATTCAGAAGGGTGCTTTAACATTCGAAATGTGGAGAAGCAATGCCTATACCTTATTCGAGGATAAAGACTATGCTTTTGAGAACAAAGGTTTCTGGCAAAGTACCACAACGGTAACCGATCGTAAAACCAATGAAATTGTGGCCATCATCACTTACGACAGCTGGAAATCTAAAGCCATTATCAGTTTAAAATCGGGCGAGCAATACGAGTGGAAAGCAACCAGTTCGTGGCGCTCAGAATGGACGGTTTCGAACAACAAAGACACCCATATTTATTATCAGGCTTCGAGCAATACTGGTGCTATTTCTACCCAGGCAGACAATAACTTATTAATTGTTGCAGGTTTGTTTATTAAACAGATTTACAATAAAAAAACAGCGGTAATGGTGGCTTGTTTTGTTCCGATTATTACGGCAACACTTACCCGTCACCACGGTTAGGCATAATTAATCTTTTTGGCGATGGAACAGGTACTATATTGGAGAAAAGGTTTATTTGATAGCAACTATCAGGTATTTGATCAGCAGCAACTTAAATTTTCGATGAATTTTAGTTCCTGGCAAAACTCTGCCATAGCCACTACCCAAAGCGGGATTTACCTGTTAAAGAGCGAAGGATTTTCAAAACCTGAAACCAGAATATTAAATAACCAAAACGAGACTTTAGCAACAATTACTTATGATTGGCTTGGTTTTAAGGCCAGGGTTGTTTTTGCTTCAGGCGAAACATTAGACTGGCGCTACCAGAATAGCTGGTTAAGCCGCTGGTCGCTCAATAACCTTAAAGATAAACAGATTTTGTTCAGTGCATCGGCCGGAAACGGAAACATCCACAGCAATGTAAATGATGATATGCTGGTACTTACCGGACTTTTTATCCGCGAGTATTATTCGAGGCTACTGTTCGGTTTGATCATTTTGATAGTCATCCTGATCAGCTGTAGAAATATTTTTTAAGCTCAAACGGCCAGCTAAGAGTTATGAGGCCTTTCTTCCGTTCAACTCCTTTAAACCTTCTGTGCTACCCTAAAATCTGCTGTATTTTCTCCGTTGGACGGGCAATAACAGCCTGATCGCTGGAAATAACGATTGGTCGCTCAATTAAAACAGGATGCTTAACCATGGCTTCAATCCACTCCCTGTCGGTTAAGGTTTTACCCTTGTAATTTTCTATGAAAACGGCCTCACCTTTCCGAATCAGCTCCAATGGTTTAATACCCAGTTTGGCTACAATTTCGGTAAGTTCGGTCTCGTTTGGTGGGGTATCGAGATAGTACACAACTTCAAATTCTTTTCCGCTTTTTTCGAGTTCCTGTAAAGCGCAACGGCTTTTGGTACACCTGTTATTGTGATAAATGGTAATCATGGTGAATGTTTTTATAATCCGCTTACGCCACCGCTTACCACCAGTTTCATGGCATCGGCTGCAGTCATTTTTAAATCGGTAACCTTGTTGCGTTGTACAATACACAACTGGCCTGCAAATGAATAAGAAAGAGGGAAATAAACAGCTACTTCATCGGGCAAATCCAGTTTATGCAAATCGTTCTGGGTTAAAAAACCAATCTTCTTTAAACCTCCTTCTACCTCTACCAATACCGGATGGTTAAATTTCTTTTCGTCGCCCACAAAGGCTTCTGTTAAATCTTTTATAGAAGAGTAGATGAAATTGAGCAAAGGCAGGCGGTGCATCATCCGCTGAAACCAGTTGTACATGGGCTCGGTAACCAAATTGGTTACAAAAATACCTGCCAGCAAAATAATGGTAACAACAGTTAGCAAACCCAAACCGGGTATGTTGCGGCTTTCGCCTGTAAGCGGATTTACGCCAAGTATATTTTTTACGTTTAACCAGCTATCAACCGTTGTAACCGCCCAAACTACAATAAAAATACTTACGGCAATGGGTACCACAATTAATAAACCTTTAATCAGATAGTTTAAAATGGCTTTCCCTACTTTATTCATGCGGCAAATTTAGGTAAAAATAGTGAAACCCCACGCTCAATCCCTGTTTGTTCATTGGTTCATTAGACATTGGTTCATTAGTGAAACCCATGGTCCCACTCTATCGGTTGGTGTCTCATTGACCGAAACAGATGAACAATAAGCGCCCTATAAAGCGATACAATCGCTTATCTCTCCCATCCACGTTACAAACGTAGACGATAACACATCTGAGTTCCCTATTGGTTGGTGTCTCACCGACCAAGACAGAGGATCAAAAGCAATTAATCCAACGATTTGTTAAAAGACGCGCTATGTGGCATCTTGCCCGGCACCAATGAACAAGTGAACCTATTTATTCATAAAAATAAACCCGCTCCCCTATCGGTTGATGTCTCACCGACCGAAACAGATGATCAAAAAGCGTCATACAAAGCGACACAATCGCTTATCTCCCCCATCCACGTTACAAACGTGGACGATAACACATATGAGTTCCATATTGGTCGGTGTCTCACCGACCAAGACAGAGGATCAAAAGCAATTAATCCAACTATTTGTTAAAAGGATGCCTTCCCCTATCGGTTGGTGTCTCACCGATCGAAACAGAGGATCAAAAAGCGTCCTATAAAGCGATATAATCGCTAGTCTCCCCCATCCACGTTACAAACGTGGACGATAACTTTTATAACCAAGACAGAGGATCAAGAGCAATTAATCCAACTATTTGTTAAAAAGACGCGCTATGTGGCATTTTGCCTTGCACCAATGAACAAGTGCACCAATGACCAGTGAACCAATTTATTCATAAAAATAAACCCGCTTAACCCTTTGCGAAATGTTGGTTAAAATCTCGTAGGGAATGGTATTTACCTCGCTGGCTAACTGCATAATGGTGTGCTCTTTATTAAATACGATGGCTTCATCGCCGGCTTTAACATCAATCCCTGTAATATCGAGCATGGTCATATCCATGCAAATAGAGCCTATTGTGGGCACCAAATTACCGTTGATGAGCATTTTACCTACCCCATTACCAAAAGCCCTGTTATAGCCATCGGCATAGCCAATTTTTACGGTTGCAATCTTACCTCCATGCGGCATAATTCCTTTGCGGCTATAACCTACTGTTTCGCCGGGTTCGAGTGTTTTTACCTGACTAACCGTAGTTTTGAGCACCATAACGGTTTGCAGGCCACGGTTATTAGGCAATGCCGAATCGAAGCCATACAGGCCAATGCCCAGGCGTACCATATCCATTTGTCCTTCGGGCCAGCGCGAAATGCCCGAGGTATTGGCGATATGCAATAGAGGTTTATACGTTAAAATTTCGGTTATCAGTTTGGCCATATCCTTAAACCGTTCTATTTGCCGCTGGGTAAACCCATCGTGCTCGGCCTCGCCACTGGCTACCAGGTGCGAGAAAATGCTTTGCACCTTTACTTTGGCATTATCTTTTAACAAACTGGTTAAAGTGGTAATTTCGGCCTGATCGAAACCTAAACGATGCATCCCGCTGTCAATTTTGATGTGGATGGGATAGTTAAAATCGTAATCAGAAAGGGCATTGATAAAACTGTTCAGAATATCGATGCTGTAAATTTCAGGTTCTAACTGATGTTTGATAATGGCTTCGAAAGCAGATTCTTCTGGACTCATTACCATAATCGGCAAAGTAATTCCCGCTTTGCGTAGGGCTATACCTTCGTCGGCGTAAGCTACAGCGAGGTAATCTACTTTATGAAACTGCAGTAAGTTGGCAATTTCAAAACTGCCACTCCCATATGAAAAGGCCTTTACCATGGCCATCATTTTAACACCGGGCTTAATTTTAGAACGGTAAAACTGCAGGTTACCCACCATGGCATTCAAATCGATTTCTAAAACCGTATCGTGTATTTTCTGCGTGAGTAGTTTACTGATCCGGCCAAACTCGAAGCGCCTGGCTCCTTTTACCAAAATGGTTTCGTGACTAAACTGCAAACCAGGAAAAGCCTCAACAAAAGCATTAGTATCGTCAAAAAACTGGGTTTCGAACTTAAAAAGATCTGCAAAACGCGCAATGTGCGTTCCGATTCCGATTAAGCGATTTGCCTTTTTCTGCAACAGCAATTCGGCTATTTCGGTATATAAATCGAGGTCGTCTCTTCCGGTTTCGAACAATTCGGAAAGAATAACGGTTTTACGTGCATGTTGGTTCTGCTGGTTCAGGAAATCGAGGGCGATGGCAAGCGAAGAAATATCTGCACTGTACGAATCGTCGATGATGGAGCACTGGTTAATGCCGTTTTTCAGTTCGAGGCGCATGCTCACATGGCTCAGCTTTTCTAAACGCAGATCGGCTTGCTCAGGCGTGTAGCCCAAAGCCAGCAAAGTGGCCCAGCAAATCATGCCGTTCTCGATCGAGGCCTTATCTTTAAAAGGCAGCATACATTCTATTTCCCTATCCTGGTAAATGGCCCTTAAATAACAATTGCCTTCAATCGGCTCTACTGCAATTATCTGTAAATCGGCAGCTTGTTTACTGCTCCAGCTAAATTGTTTTTTACCGGGAAGTTCTTTAAAGCTTACTTCACTTACATACTCAGGCGAATAGATAAAAAGTTCACTATCTTTAAAAAGCCTCAGTTTTTCTGTCAGCTTTTCCTTTTTCGAACTGAAACCCTCGGCATGTGCTTCGCCAATATTGGTTAAAATGCCGATCTGAGGCTGGATAATCTTCGCCAGACTTTCCATTTCATTCACGGCCGATATACCCGCCTCAAAAATGCCTAAGGTATGACTGGCCTCAATTTGCCACACCGAAAGCGGTACCCCGATTTGAGAATTATAACTTTTAGGGCTTTTTACGATATTAAAGTCGGCTGCCAGAAGCTGGTACAACCATTCTTTTACAATGGTTTTGCCGTTACTGCCGGTAATACCAATCGTTTTTAGGTTAAACTGCTTGCGGTGTTCAATTGCCAACTGTTGCAAGGCTTCCAGGGCATCATTAACCTTTAAAAAATTGCAGTCCGGATATTGGGCAATGTATTTTTCATCCGTAATTACGAAATTACGGATCTCTTTAGCATAAGCATCTTTTATAAACTCATGGCCATCGCGATGTGCCGCAAGCGCAAAAAAGATAGAATTTTCCGGAACGAGCACAGACCGGCTATCGATTACCAAATACTGAATAACAACTTCGCTATCAATCAATTTGGCATCTGCATTTAAAATTTCGGCTATTCTGGCAATGGTATATATCGGGTTCTGCATGCTATTTTTATTCAGAAAATAGGGTAATCGTTTATATTTTTACGAATTTCAGTAATTAATTATGAAAAGCGGTAAACAAGAGAGCATAATATTAGATAAAAAGCAGGCATTGGCCAAGGCCGAAAGTTTTTGCGCCTATCAGGAACGCTCGCAAAAGGAAGTGCGTGGCAAATTGTTAGACCTGGGCATGCGCGGCGACGATCTGGAAGAAATTATTACAGACCTTATTCTGAACAATTTTTTAAATGAGGAAAGGTTTGCCATGAATTATGCTTCGGGTAAATTTAACATTAAACACTGGGGCAGGATAAAAATTAAACAGGGATTAAAACTGAAAGGCGTTCCGGATAAAATGCTGCAAAAAGCAATTTATAGTCTGGATGAAGACGATTACCTGCTTACTTTAGAAAAACTGGCGGTAAAAAAAGCAGAAAGTTTGAGTGAAAATGATCCCTTTAAAAGAAAAATGAAGCTGATGAGCTACCTTCAGGCAAAAGGATTTGAAACTGATTTAATTTTACTAGTACTGAAAGCCAGCAATTTAAACTAAATATTAAATTTTTAATAAAAAATCTCTTGACAGATATATAAATCTGCCTATATTTGCATCACCAAAACGAAACAACAACATCAGTTTTGTAAATGCGAAAGTAGCTCAGTTGGTAGAGCACGACCTTGCCAAGGTCGGGGTCGCGAGTTCGAATCTCGTCTTTCGCTCCAAAAAAATGCCTTCCTACCAGAAGGCATTTAATTTTAAAGTTAACCAAGCCGGTGGATATCGGCAGCGGCTAATGCTCGGGTGGTGGAACTGGTAGACACGCAGGACTTAAAATCCTGTGCTTTCAAAGGCGTGCGGGTTCGATTCCCGCCCCGAGTACAACAAAAATCGAACAAAAAAAGCCTTGATGAAAATCGAGGCTTTTTTTGTTTTATGGCTATTTCAGTCTATCGGGGATCAAGCGGAAAAGTTGGGGGTGATGGAATAATTTGTTTCTTTTGTATCTTATAGCAATTACAAATGGATCATGTTCAAAAGTTGTGGACTCAATGAATAAATAGGATATTTGTTGGATATTATTTTATCCCGTGCACGAATCCTTTAAAGCCCTTCTTCCATTGATCATCCCTGTTGGTGTATCTGATTAT
>Ga0308158_10000449_pt1 | contig 67074 bp, 56 predicted proteins | sample PhyBR2_FD_201038 | JGI IMG/M metagenome (GOLD analysis project Ga0308158, IMG submission 201038) | Phyllosphere microbial communities from UC Gill Tract Community Farm, Albany, California, United States - DLSLB.R2 | ecosystem: Host-associated > Plants > Phyllosphere > Unclassified | place: USA... | reverse complement strand
TCCGATCTTAGCGCGAGCAAGAATTTTTTTGTGACGACGATGAGCCACTACACCACGTTTTACACGAGCCATTTATAATCTCCTTAGATGTATGGGCACATACGACGAACTGAATTCATGTCAGAAACATGAACCATTACACAGCCGCGTAATTGACGAATACGTTTCGCAGATTTTTTGGTCAAGATGTGGCGCTTGAACGCTTGTTTACGCTTGAAACCGTTTGCAGTCGCTTTGAAGCGTTTAGCTGCACCACGGCGAGTTTTTAACTTAGCCATAGTAACCTCTTTTAGGCACCTGTTCGGCGCGTTTGCACCATTGCAAACCGACCTGCAGGTAAGGAAGGCGAAATCATACCGTATCTTTGTTTAAAACAAAAGCAGTTTTACTGATTCTGTTCCCGCTTTATCATGAAATGACTGCGAGATTCTTCATCATTAAAAAATCAATATAAATGGCTATTTTTTAAGAATTCAAACTTATACTGAGTAAAAATTATCAATATACGATATTTATGAACGTTCAACAGGATGCTTTTGCCGCATTACGCTATCGTGATTTCTCTATTGTGACCATCAACCAGTTTTGCTTAACGCTGGCCATTTTAATTCAAGAAATTATCGTTGCGTACTCGTTATATACCATTACCAAAGATCCACTGACTCTGGGCCTGATCGGACTGGCAGAAGCGATTCCATTTATAGGGCTTTCGCTTTGGGGTGGCTATTTTGCCGATAAGTTCAATAAACAGCGCATTATGAAAATTTGTCTGTTTTTCTCCTTTCCTTTGCCTCTGGTACTTTTGGGGTTATTTCATGCTTATACGCTCGGACACTTATCCACCCACAGCTTAGCTTTAGGAATTTATGTCGTAATTTTTGCACTCGGTACGATACGCGGCTTTTATAACCCGTCGGCCACATCACTTAAACCCTTTCTCATCCCGCGTGAACTCTATGCCAATGGTGCCACATGGACCACGATTGGCTGGCAAAGTGGTGTGATTATTGGTCCGATGCTGGGCGGTTTTATGCTGGCATATTTAGGTCGAGAAACCAGTCTTATTAGTGTGGCCCTATTGCTATTTGTCTGCTTTGTTCTAATTTCTCTGCTCAAAAAGCGTGTTTTTCCTGCTATTGAACATGATCAGTTATGGAGTAGTTTAAGTGAAGGATTCCGCTTTATCTGGAAAACTAAAATTGTACTTTGGGCGATTTCATTGGATCTGGCTTCGGTTTTATTTGGTGGCGTGATTGCCTTACTGCCTATTTTTGCTGAAGATATTTTAAAAGTTGGTCCAGCGGGACTCGGCTATTTACGGGCAGCACCGTCCATTGGCGCGCTGATCACCATGATTGCGCTAACACGTTTTCCACCCACCCAGCATGCTTGGCGCAATATGCTTTTGGCAGTGGCAGGCTTTGGTGGTTTTACCCTTGTGTTTGCATTTTCAACCCACATGTGGCTTTCGCTCTTCGCACTGGCCATGACCGGTGCATGCGACAGTATTTCCGTGGTGGTTCGTCAAACGATTTTGCAGATTTTTCCACCTGAAAATATGCGGGGACGCGTTGCAGCAGTCAACGGAATGTTTGTTTCTAGCAGTAACGAACTGGGTGCATTTGAATCGGGGCTGGCAGCAAAATATATGGGAACCATCGCAGCAACGGTATTTGGTGGCTGTATGACCCTCGTGGTAGTGGCACTGAGCTGGGCCAAGACCAAAGACCTGTTTAAAGTCGATATCACTAAAAGTTCAGAACATTAGACATTTTCTTGTTGCGAGTATTTTTTAAACAGGGAATACTTTCGCAATATTTTAATTTTAATTTCCTATAAAGAACGACGTATGAAAGCCTTTGTTTATTTGTCTTTACTCCTTTGCGTGCCCTTTGCGCATAGCCATGCACAGTCACCTGCAGCCAATGTGCAACTGAGCGCTCAAAAAAGTGCTGCACTGCCTGCACATTTAACCACGCGCCTACAATGGGCCAGAACGCCTCAACTTGAATATTCAGATGCCGATTTAAATCAACAAGATCGTGCTGCAATTGTGAGGGTTGTTGCCGATGAAACCGGGCAAATCACGCAAGCCACGATTCAGGAAAGTACTGGACTTTCCAAACTGGACAATATGCTGATCAATGCCACCAAAGCGGCTTTGATTCAACCGTTTCAGGTCGATGACACAGCTGTTCCAACCATTGGATATCAGGCCTTTACCCTAAAAATCGCGCATGCGCTGAAATCTAACGATTGTGTCTATCGTTTTGATTCTGAACACTGGCGTAAGCAACAGCAAGATAAAAAAGTCCCCTTTCGCTATATCGAACAACCATCGTTACAAGTTGATCGTGATGAACTCAAAGGCAAAGACCGTTACGTTCGGTTGAGCTTTAAGGTCGATAAGGCCGGAAATGTCACACGCGTTAAAATCAAGAAAGGTTCGGGTATTTATGCGCTGGATGAAAAAGTGATGCAAGCCGTAATGGGGGCCAAAGTTGAGGTTAGTAAAACCCTATGGCTTTATAAAAAATCGACGCTGAGCGATAAAATCAATTTCTCTTTGGATGCCTGTCAGTAATTGTGTCACGTGACTTAAGCATCACATCACACCAAGGTAGAGCAAATAAATACACAAATAACGCCCTGCCTTGGCGATGGTGACCATCAACAAAAAACGATAAAAGTTTTCTTTTAACACACCCGCAATAAGGGTAATCGGATCACCAATAATCGGTACCCAGCTTAAAAGCAACGAATAAAACCCATAACGATGATAAATCGCCTGTGCCTTTTGCATATGTTGCTGCGAAACCGGAAACCATTTTTTATGTTTGAACTGCTCAATCTTGATACCGAGCCACCAATTAACGCATGAGCCAAGTACATTGCCAACCGTCGCCACCAGAAGAAGTACAACGGCGGGTTGTTGCTTCAATGCTAAAAATGAAAAGAGTACCGCTTCAGACTGTAAGGGCAACAAGGTTGCTGCACCAAAGGCTGAAATAAATAACGCCAGATACTGCATCATGCTGTATTGAGTAAGATGAATAAATCGATGGACTACTATGTCAGATTAATAAAAAATGTCCATCATTATGGACATTTGATCAACACACACGGTACATGATTTGGCAACGCCAATTTAAACAATACTCAACGATAAGGCTTTTTGTACAGCCGGTCGAGCGGTTAAACGCTCAATATAATCCTGCACATACGGATAGTCGTGCAGATCAATCGACTGCCATTCATGACGCAGTGCCCAAGGCAGAATCGCCATGTCTGCAATTGAATACTCACCAGCCACAAACTTCTGACCAATCAACTGGGTATTGAGCACCTTGTATAAGCGCTTACTTTCTGTGACATAGCGATCAATCGCATACGGAATTTTTTCTGATGCGAAACGGCCAAAATGGTGGTTTTGTCCAAGCATCGGGCCAAATCCACCCATTTGCCACATCAACCATTGTTCAACTTCTACGCGCGCCTGCTCATCGGTCGGATAAAACATGCCGGTTTTTCTGCCCAAATATTGCAAGATAGCACCCGACTCAAAAATTGAAATCGGTTGGCCATGTGGGCCGTTTTGATCGACGATTGCAGGAATTTTGTTATTTGGTGAGATGCGTAAAAAATCAGGCTGAAACTGATCGTTGTCTAGGATATTGATGGGATAAATCTTGTATTCCAATCCCATTTCTTCAAGTGCGATGGTGATTTTGTGTCCATTGGGTGTACCCCAATAATATAGGTCGATCATGAAATACCTTCTTATCCTATTTTTCTATCTATGATTGTTTGTGTACGTTTATAACATGATTTTCATGTTCTAGAAGCAGCACCAAACAGGTTTTATTCTAACAGTCACTTTGCTTAACAACCTTAAAGAAAATCACAAGATGAGAATTTTAGATTTTTTTCTTAAAAAACCAGCCTATATTATATAATGCCTCGCCAAATTCTGGTTGGTCAGTCTAAAAAAGTTGCAAAGATTAAAAGCACTACAGTTTTGAGTTCTTAATTCACACAAAAAGTATCAGTTCTAAACTTCTTTTTCGTATCTTATTATTGGTGTTTTAATGCATATTGCTTGGCGTGTTCACCTACAAATTTACGACCAGCATTATCACCCTGTACCCATTCATTTATTGAAAATAGATCGAACAGTCCCACTTTAAATAAAGTTGGAATTGCCAAGATCAGTTCTTGCTCTACCTCACCCCGAGCACCTTCATTATAAAGCTGAATGTTGTATAGCATGGTTGCAACGGTTCCTGTCTGAACCTGCGTACCATCTTTAAGCTTTACCACTGGAAGCACTTCACCTTGCTCTACTACTTTTTGATTAACATTGGTAAGTTGTTCTGTACCTTCGAGCTGAGTCATATTTTTCTCCTTAAGTTTATTTTTATATAGATGAAGGTATTTTTTAAATTTTCAATTGTATGTAAACGACACCATAAAAAAACGCAGCGATTAGGCTGCGTTTTTTTATTTGGATATAATTACTTTTTCTTTTTCGGTCCAAGTAACATACCCATTTGACGACCTTCCATTTTTGGTGCTTGTTCAACAACACCATAATCTGTCACGTCTGCTTCAATTTTTTGCAACTGAGCAAGACCCAACTGTTGATGTGCCATTTCACGACCACGGAAACGCAATGTGATTTTAACTTTGTTACCTTCTTCAAGGAACTTTAAAATCGCACGAAGTTTGACCTGATAATCACCTACATCCGTTGCTGGACGTAGTTTGATTTCTTTCACTTGCACCTGATGCTGTTTTTTCTTCGCATCTTTTTGCTTTTGCTTTAGGTCAAACAAGTGCTTGTTGTAATCCATGATTTTACAAACAGGTGGTTCTGCATTCGCAACGATCTCGACCAAATCGAGTTCGACTTCTTCTGCAGCACGCAACGCTTCATTTAATGAAACGATTCCTTTTTGTTCCCCATCTGCACCAACGAGACGCACTTCTTTAGAACGAATCTCGTCATTAATCGCAGGACGGTTACTCTTTGCACCTTGTTGTTGGTTACGGTCAGGCTGTTTAATCTCTCTTACTCCACAATGTACCGGCCACGTTCGGCAACGGCAGATTTCACCAAGTCGACGAATGCATCGATTGACATGGTACCTAAATTTTTTCCTGAGCGAGTACGAACATTAACAGTACCTTCCTCAACCTCGCGGTCACCTAATACTAAAAGGTACGGAATACGCTCAAGTGTACGCTCACGAATCTTAAAGCCGATTTTCTCATTTCTCAAGTCAGAAATCGCTCTAAGACCATTTTCTTTGAGTTTTGCCACTACAGATTCACAGGCTTGAGCTTGAGAATCGGTAATATTCATCACACATGCTTGTACAGGCGCCAACCAAGGTGGCATAAACCCAGCATAGTGTTCAATAAGTATACCAATAAAACGCTCGAAACTGCCAAGTATTGCACGATGCAACATCACAGGCTGGTCACGTTCATTGTCTTCTGTCACAAAAGAGGCATCTAGACGGATTGGCAAGTTGAAGTCACATTGAATAGTACCGCACTGCCAGACACGGCCCAAGCAGTCTTTCAATGAAAATTCGATTTTCGGACCGTAGAATGCACCTTCACCCGGCTGTAATTCCCACTCAAGACCCGCAGCATCCAAGGCATCTGCCAAAGATTTTTCTGCAAGATCCCAAAGTGCATCATCACCCACACGTTTTTCAGGGCGCGTAGACAATTTCATTTGTACATCTTCAAAACCGAAGTCTTTATAGACATCAAGCGTCAATTGAATAAAGTCTGCCACTTCCTTGCCAATCTGTTCTTTGGTACAGAAGATATGTCCATCGTCTTGCGTAAAGCCACGCACACGCATAATACCGTGCAATGAACCTGACGGCTCGTTACGGTGACACGAACCAAACTCGGCCAAACGCACAGGAAGGTCACGGTACGATTTCAAGCCTTGATTGAACACCTGTACGTGACACGGACAGTTCATTGGCTTAACGGCATAGTTACGGCTTTCTGAATGTGTGGTAAACATGTTTTCTGCATAGTTGGCAGCATGTCCCGACTTTTCCCAAAGCGTAAAGTCGACAATTTGCGGCGTACGGACTTCTTGGTAGCCGTTGTCTTGCTGAACTTTACGCATGTATTGTTCAAGCGCTTGATAAATCGTCCAGCCATTGGCGTGCCAAAACACCATACCCGGTGCTTCTTCTTGCATATGAAACAGATTCAGTGCCTTACCGATTTTACGGTGGTCACGTTTTTCAGCTTCTTCAATACGTTTTACATATGCAGCCAGCTCTTTTTTGTCTGCCCATGCTGTACCGTAAATACGCTGCAACTGTTCATTTTTCGCATCACCGCGCCAGTATGCACCCGAAATCTTGGTCAGTTTAAAGTTTTTCAAGAATTTGGTGTTGGGCACATGTGGTCCACGGCACATGTCCACATATTCCTGATGGAAATATAAACCCATCGCCGTTTCATCAGGCATATCATCGATCAAACGCAGCTTGTAGGTTTCACCACGCGCTGAGAATTCTTTGATGACCTCTTCACGAGGCGTCATTTTCTTAATGACATCATAGTCTTGATCGATCAGCTGCTTCATGCGTGCTTCAATTGCAGCCATGTCGTCTAGCGTAAAAGGTTTTGGACTAAAGATGTCGTAGTAAAACCCTTCTTCGATGACCGGACCAATCACCATCTGTACATCAGGGAACAATTGCTTAACCGCATGGCCAACCAAATGTGCACAAGAATGGCGAATGATTTCGACACCTTCTGGGTCTTTTGGAGTAATAATTTGTAATGTCGCATCTTCAGTGATGAGATCACATGCATCGACCAGGCGATCGTTCACTCGACCTGCAACGGTGTTTTTTGCAAGGCCAGGCCCTATACTTTGGGCGACTTGCATAACAGATACAGGCTGATCAAATGATTTTTGATCACCATTTGGCAATGTGATAATTGGCATAAAAAAATCCTTAAGGAGTGATGCCCCGCACAATGGAGCATATCACCGCGAGATTATGATCGAGGAAAGCCTCAAAAGATAAAAACGGTGGATGGGTTAAATTAAATCGAACCGGAATTTTACACCTCTTCGACCACACTGCAAACCTATTCATCAATAAAAGAGCAATTTGATTCAAAATCATAAATTTTATGGGGCTGCAAACCGTATATTCAAGATGTCGTGCTGATTTGTAACGCATGCACTATAGACAGTACTGGTTTTTTGGCGCTAAAAAATAATTAGAAAAGATGAGTATAAAGCGCCCATTGATTGAGACAAAGTATGCGACCTAAGACTAAAGCATAAATGAATTGAAGCCTTCAAGCGCCTATCTTTTCAAGCAGATTAGAACAATTAGATGGAGTAGAGACATGGTGAGTGCTTATGATGAGTTTCCACGCACGCCCGCGAATTTTGTTGCATTATCACCATTACGATTTTTAGAACGCGCAGCCTATATTTATGCCGAGCAGGCTGCAATCGTTCACGGTTCACGCGTGATTACATGGAAAGAAACCTATCAGCGTTGCCGACAATTTGCAGCCCAGCTTAAACAACTCGGGATTCAAAAAAACGATACCGTGTCGGTATTGTTACCCAATGTGCCTGCCATGATTGAAGCACATTTTGCAGTGCCCATGAGTGGCGCGGTACTCAACACCATCAATACCCGACTCGACGCCAAAACTGTGGCTTTTATGCTTGAACATGCTGAAAGCAAAGTCTTATTGGTGGATCAGGAATTTGCTGGACTGGCCAAAGCTGCCCTCTCGCTGGTGAAGCAGGATATTTTTGTGATTGATGTCGACGACGCAGAATATGAAAACTGTTTTAGCCCGCCGATTGGTGAAATTGAATACGAAGATTGGCTCTGTGAGGGAGATTCCGAATTTGAATGGACACTTCCCGACGACGAATGGGATGCCATCAGTTTAAATTACACATCAGGCACGACGGGTAATCCCAAGGGAGTGGTATATCACCATCGCGGTGCTTACCTGAATGCGGCCAGCAATATGATGGCTTGCGGCATGACACCTCGCGCCAAATATCTCTGGACTCTGCCTTTGTTTCATTGCAACGGCTGGTGTTTTGCTTGGACGATCGCTGCCAATGGCGGTACTAACTACTGCTTGCGTAAAGTTGATCCAGCTTTGGTCTTTCAACTGATCGAAAAGCATCAGATCGAGTATTTTTGTGGTGCGCCAATTGTACTTTCGATGTTGATTAATGCCCCTAAAAATCAGCAGATTGCCTTTGAACATCGTGTTGAGGTACTCGTTGCAGGCGCTGCACCGCCTGCCGCGATTATCGAAGGCATGCGCAAGCTAGGCGTAAATGTCACGCATGTATATGGATTGACTGAAACCTACGGCCCATCTGGGCTATGTGCCACACAGGCTGGCTGGAATGACCTGAGCCTGGAAGAACAGGCCAAATTACATGCACGTCAGGGTGTGCCCTATCCGCTTCAAGACAGTATGCGCGTTTTAGACCCCGAGACCCTAAAGCCCGTACCTGCAGATGGTGAGACACTTGGTGAGATCATGTTTCGCGGCAATATCGTAATGAAAGGCTACCTGAAAAACCCTGAAGCCACTCAGGCGGCATTTGCAGGAGGCTGGTTTCATTCTGGCGATCTGGCCGTTTGTCAGCCCGATGGTTATGCCAAAATTACTGATCGAGCTAAAGATGTGATTATTTCAGGAGGAGAAAACATTTCCTCTTTAGAAATTGAAGAGGTGCTATACCGTCATCCTGCCGTGTTGACCGCAGCAGTCGTGGCCAAACCCGATCCGCAATGGCAAGAGGTTCCCTGCGCATTTATCGAGTTAAAACAGCATGCAGAGGCTACACCTAAAGAAATCATGGAGCATTGCAAAAAAGAACTGGCACGTTTTAAAGTACCCAAAGATGTAGTGATTGCCGAAATTCCGAAAACATCGACGGGAAAACTACAGAAATTTATTTTACGTGAATGGGCCAAAGAGCGTGCAGTAGGCGAATTTGGCTAATTTTCATTGAAGTTAAAAAGCCCGCTCATACAAATTGAACGGGCTTTTTTGAAAAGAATCTTTTAAACGAATTGTATCAGCACAAACTATGGCTGATGTTTTGTCAGAACACTGTTAGTTATCTGATAGCAAAGCCACTTGCTGTACATAGTTGAAAAACTTCAGCTTCGAAGCAGCCAATTCCTCTTCACCTGCGCCTTGAGTAATATCGCGCTGAATACGCAATACATGCTGACGCAAGGTATGACGTTCTGATGCATTGTGCAATTTGCTGAACTCGTTGACAGCTGGGTCACCCTGCTCGATCATCCGATCAACCCAACGTTGCAACTGTGCTTGTTTCTTTGCACCTTGTTGAGGCGTCAGATACGATAAAATCACCGTTTCATCTTCATTACGGAGTAATTTGCCGATACGCTGATACTGTCGGCGTTTTGCTTCGAATGAGCTAATAGTTTGAACATCTAGCAAGGCATCAATCAAACGTTCATCTACTGGGAGTTTTTGAATCTGTTTTGCCGAAAGCTGAGCCAGTTGCTCACCTAATGCTGCCATACGCTGTACAGCTTTTTTTTGCTCAGTTTTGCTCGCACGTCCTTCTAAAGAATCGAAATCATCTTCATTAAAACGCTGGGTACGACGTGCCACGATTAATCTGCCTCATAAAATTTTGCAGCGAATAGTGCCTGAATTTCTTCCTGTGCTTTTTCTTCATCCGCACCTTCAATCACTAAACGCAAAGTGGTTCCCTTACCGGCTCCGAGCATCAGTAAGGACATAATGTTTTTTGCATCGACCAGTTTATCGCCTTTACCAATCTGGATAGACGAGCGGAACTTGGTGGTGACTTCAATCAGCTTTCCAGATGCGCGTGCATGCAAGCCAAGTTTGTTAATGACATCTAGCGTGGTATCAATCATGACCAGTGCTTCATTTCTCTGTGTAAGACCTGAATAGACCATTTTGCCTCAAGCGCTTTTTTTAGTCTATCTACAATATAAACTGAACGATGCTGACCACCCGTACAGCCGATCGAGATCGTCATATAATGACGATGCCCTTCTGCAAACACGGGCAACCATTTGTCCAGAAAGTGAAATACGTCATCAAACATTTCATTGGTTTGATCACTGGCTTCCAAAAACTGACGAACGGGTTCATCTAAACCCGAAAAACGACGTAATTCTAAATCCCAATGCGGATTTGGTAAATGCCGTACGTCAAAAACATAGTCTGCATCGAGTGGAATACCATGTTTGTAACCAAAAGACTGCAAGATCAGAATCAGTTTGTCGGACTGGCCCAATTTAGACAACAGCGTATGTTTCAGATCATGCACGCTTTTGTCGGTGGTATCGATGTGCACGGTCGAGCGAAACTGAATCGGAAGCAGCAGTTGTTTTTCTTCCTGAATACATTCCGTCAGGCTTTTAAAGCGACTGGCTAACGGATGCGGACGACGCGACGCGCTAAATCTGGCAATCAGTTCCTGATCTTGTGTCGTCAAATAAATCACATCGACCGTTCCATGCTTTTGCAATTGCTCAAACACCAGGTCAAATTCCTGCATATCTGCGCGCGTGCTTCGCACATCTACCCCAAGAGCCAGTTGCTCCAGATTATTTTCATGATCCAGCTTGGCGACAATTTCTGGCAACAATGCCAAAGGCAAATTATCTATACAGTAGTAACCCAAGTCTTCAAGCACCTGTAGTGCAGAGGATTTTCCGGAACCTGATTGACCTGTGACGATAAGAATACGTTTCATGGCATGGATGTCCTGTCGAAATTATGCCTTAAACTTGACCTGCAAATTGTCGATAAGTCGCGTATTGCCCAGCTTGGCTGCAATAAACAGCACCAGATCTCGATCAAAATTTGAGACAGGCTGCAAATTTGGCTGTCGCGCTTCCACATAATCGACCTTAAAACCGGCATTGCTCAATGTCGCTTTGATGGTGGCCAATACCGACTCTAGCGTCTCACCTGCATGCAATTGTACTTCTGCATGTTTTAAAGTTTGATAGATGGTCGGTGCGGTTTGGCGATCGGCCTCAGACAAATATCCATTGCGCGAGCTGAGCGCCAACCCATCTGCTGCGCGTGCAATTGGCACGCCAATAATATCAATCGGCAGATTCAAGTCTTGAACCAATTGACGAATCACTGCGAGCTGTTGATAGTCTTTTTGACCAAAAAACGCCACATTGGGCTGCACAATGTTAAACAGCTTGGTGACCACGACAGCCACACCATCAAAATGTCCAGGACGCGACTTACCACATAAATCATCAGTGATCTCGGCCACCGAAATATTGGTTAAACGTGGCTGCTTGCCATACATTTGCTCAACCGTAGGTGCAAACAAGATATCGCAGCCTACATCCGCCAGCAGATGACTGTCTTGCTCTAATGTCCGCGGATAGTTTTCAAAATCCTCACCTTCACCAAACTGGATCGGATTGACAAAAATACTGACCACCACAATGTCACACAGTTTTTTTGCTTCGCGAACAAGGTTCAAATGTCCTTGATGCAAATTCCCCATGGTTGGTACAAAACCAATAATCTTTCTTGAGCTACGTGCAGGATGAAGTGAAGCTGTTAATCCCTGAATCGTGGTTTCGGTTTTCATAAATTACAGCTCTACCTGAAAAGTATGTTCGGGTGCAGGAAAACTCTGGTCTTGAACTGCAGCGTGATAAGCTTTCATGGCATCTACAATTGCCGTCTCGCCGGATTGTTCTTTCATAAAATTACGGACAAAACGTGCCAGTTTGCCAAAGGTAAGTCCAAGCATATCTTGCACCACCAGCACCTGACCATCGGTCTGGTTGCCTGCACCAATGCCAATCACGGGCACTTCAGGAAAGAGTTGTGCAATTTCTTCGCCTAGCTGTGCTGGCACACATTCGAGCAATAAGATCGCAGCACCCGCGTCCACAACAGCCTGACAGTCTGCAATCAGTCGATCTGCGGCATCGCGTGTTTTCGCTTGTAGCTTATAGCCACCAAAAACATGGACCGATTGTGGTGTAAGGCCTAAGTGTACACATACAGGAATACCGTTTTGTGTCAAAACACGAACCGATTCGCTGAGCCATGCTCCGCCTTCAATCTTGATCATTTGAGCGCCCGCCTGCATGACCTGTTTGGCACTTTTCAGGGCATCTTGTAAGGTGGCATAACTCATAAATGGCAAGTCTGTCATGATAAAGGCATGCTGATTACCACGACGAACTGCCGCAGTGTGATAGGCCATATCTTCGACTGTAACAGGTAGTGTCGAGTCATGCCCCTGGATGGCCATACCCAAAGAGTCACCAATCAAAATCGAATCGACTTGAGCGATTTCCATGGCTTTGGCCATGCTTGCATCGTAGCAAGTCAGGCACGAAAATTTACGCCCCTGCGATTTAAATTTTTTTAAGTCACTTAGACTAATCATTACGATGTCCTCTATCGACGTTTCCACATAGAAACGCGCTTATTCAGCCCAGTCACTCGCTGCCAAAACTGTCAGCGACGGCGCCTGTGCCAGCTTTAACTCATTTAAATGTTGACCTTTTACGACAAGGTTCTTATTCAGATCCAATAAGGGCACCACGACAAAATCGCGCTCCAAAAGCCCGACGTGTGGAACCGTAAGCCGCTCATGCTGAATCTCTTGATCAGCATACAACAGCAAATCCAGATCTAAGGTGCGCTCACCCCAGCGGCGTAAACGCACACGTCCTGCATCCTGTTCAAACTGCTGTAAATGATCGAGTAGTTCAAGTGGACTAAGTGTTGTTTCAAGCTGTGCCACTGCATTTAAATAGTGCGGTTGATCTTGCGGCCCCATGGGTGGGCTTTCATACAACCTTGAAACTCGAACCTGTCCAAGCTGTTTCAGCTGCTCTACAGCACTGCGCAGAATCTCACGTGACTCACCCAGATTACTGCCCATCCCAATATATGTGGTGTAACTCATTGTGTCGGCCCGAAAACCACGTGCTGTAGATCACGCTGAACGCGCTTGCGCTTAAGAATAGGATGATCGGCAGATACCCCACTCTCAGTTGCACGCGACTGCGTAGCCCCCTGATGACGTGGCTCACGTGATTCAGGCTTGCTTTGTGCACGTCGGTCACGACGATTACGTGGTTCAGGCGCATCAACCAATGGCTCGATGTCTAAACTTTCACGTGTATCAACTGGATCAAGCTGTTGCTTACGGCGCGATTTAGCACGCTGACGATTGTACTTCGCAATCATGGCTTCTTTGCCATCTGCATTAAGCAACTGGTACTGATCCCACCATTCGCCCATACCTTCGGTGGTTGAATCGCCTGATTTTTCGCGCAGTAGTAGAAAGTCAAAGCCTGCTCTAAAACGTGCATGCCCGGCTAAAGCTTCAATTTGCTGTGGTTTTGGATTGAGCAGTCGGGTTTGCATCTCCCACACTTCGCGAATAAAGGTTTCGGCAAAACGTGGAATCACAGTACGGGTCGCTTGGCGTTTTAACACATCCAGACCAGCCTGCGCTCGCGCTTCGGCAGGCACTACACCTTTTTGCAAATAAAACTCGCAGCGATCTGAAAATGAACGCCACAACAGTACAGCATAGAAAAACGCCGGATTAATGGTTTTTCCAATCTGAATGCGCTGATCGGTATTACGCGCAGCACGCTCAATGAACGGGGTGATATTGGGTTTAACATCGGCAAACAATTGACGCCAGATATCAAACTCAATCAGCATCGGCAACACGCGTGCCAGATGTCCCATAGTAAAGAGCTTTTGTGATTCATCATAAAGTCGATGTGGTGATACATCGCGCAGCAATTGAGTCATCTCGACATCAAAAATTTTGAGAATCTCTGGGTCGATCGTAAAGTCGAGTTTTGCAGCAAAGCGCAATGTTCGGAGCATGCGCACCGGATCTTCTTCAAAACGCTGTGTAGGATCACCTAGCAGACGCAATGTTTTACTTTTGATATCGGCAACAGCATCACAAAAATCCAGCACAATCCCTTTACGTGGCTGATAGTACAGCGTATTGATAGAGAAATCGCGTCGGGCAAAGTCTTGCTCGATGGTTCCCCAGTTGTTATCACGTAAAATCATGCCCGAAGCACTGGTCACCGCTTTTTTGGGTGGTGCTCGAAAGGTCGCAACCTCAATCAGCTCACGCCCAGAATAGACATGTGCCAACTCAAAACGACGACCAATAATACGGCATCGACGCCCAAAAACCTCTTTGACCTGTGAAGGTGTTGCATTGGTTACAGCATCGAAATCCTTTGGATTAAGCCCGAGCATTAAATCTCGAACTCCCCCACCCACAATGTATGCTTCATAGCCTGCTTTGGTGAGACTATCGATCACATCTAAAATTGAAGCAGGTAACTGTGTGGTTGATAGCCCACATTTTGACGCGCGCAAAGTTTGCAAAAGACGCTGTCTCCTACGTCAGGACGTTAATAATAAGATGTTGCTAATCATATCTCTAACCTGAGTAAAGGGCAATTTGATTCTCTCACTGCTTTAACAAGTTCATCTTGATCGCTCAACACGGTTTAAATGGCCAAGCGATGACGATTTTTTTCAATGAATTTAGGCCCAATACCTTTCACTTTCTGTAAATCATCTACTGAGTTAAAGCGTCCGTATTGCTGGCGGTACTCTACAATTGAGAGTGCCTTTTTCTCTCCTACCCCATGTAACTGCTGCAAGTCTTTGGCTGTCGCAGTATTGATATTCACTTTAGGGCCTGTGTTTGCCTGCAAGGAAGGTTTGGCTAAATAATAATTGGAGTGAGATGACTGTAGTCGTGCGTCGTGTGCCTGTTGCTGGCTTTTCCACGCTTGGTATTGCTGGTCAAACGCCTGAGCATACAAACTTGAACTGAATAGTAAACTGGTGATTAGCGCGCACAAGGCGCCATAAAAAATTCGAATCATCATGTATGAACCGTTTTAAAATATTCTTTGGCCTGATCCCACAACTGATCCATCTCTTGGAGCGTCATGTCTTCAAGCACTTTATCTTGATGCTGTGCTTGCCCTTCTATATAAGCAAAGCGCTGTCTAAATTTGTGAATCGTGGCCAGCAATGCAGCTTCACTGGAGAGGCCTAGTTTACGTCCAACATTCACCAAAGAAAATAAACAATCACCAAATTCTTCAAAAATGTGATCGGGTGACTGCTCTTGCATGGCCTGCTCAAACTCATTCAGTTCTTCTTTGAGTTTTTGAAACGCATCTTGAGGCGTTTCAAAATCAAATCCAAGCTGGGCAGCCGTTTTTTGAATCGCCTGTGATTGATTGAGTGCAGGCCCTGGTTTGGTCTCATCCAGTCTGGATCGTGGTTTTCCTTGCTTTTCTTTGTGTTTGATCTGCTGCCATAAATGGCTCACCTCTTCAGGCGTAAGCGCATTGAATGATGCCGCATCAAACACATGCGGATGGCGACGAATCAGTTTTTCTGTCAGGGTTTGCACCACATCGTAAAAATCAAATGCACCTTGTTCTTGATACATCTGTGACTGAAACACGACCTGTAAAAGCAAATCTCCCAGTTCCTCACGAATCTCTTTGAGATCTCCACTCTGCACGGCAGCTTCAACTTCATATGCTTCTTCAATGGCATAGCGAGTGAGGCGCTGAGGGGTTTGCTCACGATCCCACGGACAATTTTCACGTAAGGTACGCATAATCTGTAGTAATTGATCCATGTTTCGTTCCTTTAAAAACTTGTAAGGCAGCGCCAGCAGGCACGAGATTGTCACCCTTGCCATGATGCCAAAACTCGGCGTAAGATCACAACCGATTCATCTTAAAATAATGAGTGCAATGATGAACAAAACTGTTTTTATTACAGGTGCAGGGCAAGGGATTGGCGCCGAAATTGCTCGGATTTTTTATCAACACGGCTATTATGTCGGATTGTTTGATGTGCAAGTTGAACAGGTCAAGGCTTTACAGCGTGAGCTTGGTGAGCGCGCGTTTGCAGGATATCTGGACGTTTGTGATTACTCAGCTTGGCAAGTTGCACTGGCAAATTTTGAAACTTGGGCTGGAGCACTGAATATTCTGGTCAACAATGCCGGTGTTTTGTATTCGGGGCCATTTGAAGACACCCCGATCGCCCATCATCAGCGTACACATCAAATCAATGTCGGCGGTGTGCTCAATGGGTGTCATGCTGCCTTGCCCTATCTTCAAAAAGCGCACCATGCACGTGTGATTAATCTCTCTTCCGCCTCGGCAATTTATGGGCAGGCTGATCTGGCATCGTATTCAGCCAGTAAGTTTGCCGTGCGTGGACTAACCGAAGCACTCGATGTCGAGTGGTCAAAATACAAAATACGCGTACTGGATGTCATGCCGCTTTTTGTTCAAACCGCCATGGTCGAGCAGATGAATGCAGCCAGTATTGAGCATATGGGGGTGCAATTGAGCGCTCAGGATGTTGCACGCGAGGTCTTTCGCTTGACCCAAGCCACAGATCGCGGTTTATGCCCAACCCATACCCCAGTGGGTTTTAAGGCCAAGATCATGTTTCAGCTATCCAAGCTCAGTCCGCAGGTGCTGAATCGCTTGAGCAACCTCTGGCTCTCTCGACGCGACTAAATAAAATAGATATAAAAAAGGCCTGCCAATGCAGACCTTTTTTATGATTTTGACTTAGTTGCCTTGTATCAGACGACGTGCGCTAATGATACCCGGTTGCTGCTCCAAACGTGCCAACAAACGTGACAGTTGAGCCAGTCCTTTCACTTCAATCAACAGTTTCATATTGGCAATACCATCGGCTTCTGAAATGGTATTGACCTGACGGATATTGATTTGATCAGAAAAAATCACTTGCGTGAGGTCTTTGAGTAAACCACGACGATCATAAGCATCAATGACAATCTGTACGCTTTGGCCTCGTGTTGGCTGCATTTCCCAATCGGCCTCAACGGCACGCTCAGGCTCCAGTTTAATCATACGCTGATAATCTGGACAGCCAATCTTGTGAATACTCACACCGCGATTTAAAGTGATATATCCACCAATCGATTCGCCATGTACGGGCTGGCAGCACTGGGCAATATGCAGCTCGACGTTATCCAGACCGTCGATCAAGATACCATGCGCCGATAAGGTATGGCTGGCACGCGGATTCAAGGTCGGTTTGAGCACCAGTTCAGGCTCGTCTTGATCCAGATGCATCTGACGATTAATCTGATTGATCAGTGCATGTAGGCTGATATCACCACTGACCAAGGCAATCATAATGTCATCGCCGGACTTCACATTAAAGTGCGACGAGTAATCATTCAGATCGATACTTTTTGGATGAATGGCCAGACGAGACAGTTCCTTGTTCAGGATGTCCTTGCCAATCTCCAAGTTTTTACTGCGATCTTGCTGACGGAACCAGTGGCGTAATTTGTCTCTGGCACGTGAGGTACGAATATAACCTAAAGAATTCACCAACCAGTCACGGTTCGGCTCACGGTCTTTTTTGGTCAAAATCTCGACCTGTTCACCGGTTTTCAGGGTATAAGTCAGCGGAACATAACGCTGATTGACACGCGCAGCGTAGCATTTATTCCCGACTTCGGTATGTACATGGTAGGCAAAATCGAGAACAGTCGAACCGCGTGGCAACTCCCTGATATCGCCATCACGACTAAACACATAAATTTTTTCAAAATCTTCAAAATTCTGGATTTCTTCAAAATTTTCGGTGTCATCATCGTTTTTATGCACCGTCGAATCGTTACGTTCTTGATAATGCTCGAGCACCGAACGCAATGAATGTAAACGATGATTAAACGAGTGATCGGTGTTTTTCGCGCCTTCTTTATAGTTAAAGTGCGAGCACACGCCGAGTTCGGCTTCTTGGTGCATTTCATGGGTTCGAATTTGCACTTCCAGCGATTTGTTTTCTGCAATCACTGCCGTGTGCAAAGAGCGATAACCATTGGCTTTCGGATTGGTAATATAGTCATCAAACTGGTGCGGAATATGCCGCCAGATTTGATGAACAATGCCGAGCGAGTGATAGCACTCAGGCACATTTTTGACCAATACACGAAGTGCGCGAATATCATAAAGCTGATCAAAACTGAGGTTCTTGCTCTTCATTTTTCGATAAATCGAATAAATGTGTTTGACCCGACCCGTGATTTCGGCCTCAATGCCGTATTCACCCAATTCACCTTTGAGCTTCGAGATCACAAACTGAATATACTGTTCGCGCTCGAGGCGTTTTTCGTTTAATAATGAAGCAATTTCTTTATAACGCTCTGGAGCCAAGTAGCGAAAGGCCAGATCTTCGAGCTCCCATTTTAACTGGGCAATCCCTAAACGATGGGCCAAAGGTGCGTAAATGGTGAGAATCTCACGAGCAACACGCTCTTGACGCTCACGTGAAGATTTAGCCAGTTCACGTAAGGCAAAGGTTCGTTCTGCCAGCTTAATCAGTACCACACGAATATCTTCTGTCACGGCGATCAGCATTTTATATATGCCAGACAGATGCTCACGTTGATTATTATTAAAATGATCTTCCAGACGTTTGTTCTTTTCAATCATTTCAGAAAGCTTACCCATGGCCAAAGTGCCTTTGACCAAGCTATGGACATGCTCTCCGAATTTTTCATGAACAATATTGAGCGGAATCACGCCCTCACGAACACTTCGATACAGTACAGCAGCGGATAAGGTGTCTTCATCGACATGCAAATGCGCCAAAATATCGGCCATTCCAATACCCGTAGTAAAGGTATTAGATGGATGATTGACAGTGCTTTCAAGCTCACTCTTTAAGGTGAGTTGAGCGACTTTTTCAAGTTGTTTTAGCTCAGCCCCGTCTAAAATATCCCCCACTCGCTTCACCCAAGCGGCCAAGTCGAGCTGGGTTTTTTCGGCATGTTCTACAGTCGTTTCCTCAGCTAACTCTGAAAGTCGCTCAGGCAACTGCTCACGTACTGTGACCATACCAATCTCCTATGGTGTTATAACTCATTTTTTAATCGTTTATCTCTTGAATTTTCTCAAATAAAGCAATCGACTCAACATGTTCTGTATGTGTAAACATGTCCATGACGCCTACTTTCTTCAACTGGTAACCTTTTTGTACCAGCACACCTGCATCCCTTGCCAGTGTTGCTGGATTACATGATACATAAACGATTCTTTTGGCCTCAAAGTTCGAAATATACTGCATAATTTCCAGTGCACCCGAACGAGGAGGATCAATCAATAATGCATCAAATCCTTGATTCGCCCAAGAATGATGCGAGAAGTCTTTTGTTAAATCTTGTGAAAAAAATTCAACCTGTTGTATCGCATTGAGTGCCGCATTTTCGTGGGCACGCTGAACCATTTTGTCACTGCCTTCTACGCCAACCACATGCCCGGTCTGCCCAACACATTGCGCCATAGGCAAAGAAAAATTGCCTAAACCACAAAATAAATCCAGCACCCGTTCACCTTTTTTCAGATCTAGCAAGTTACATGCCAAGGCAATCATTTGACGATTCACCCCAGCATTCACCTGAGTAAAATCAGACGGCGCGAAGTTAAAATTCAGATTGAATTCGGGTAAGGCATAACTCAAACGCATCGCGGCTTGAGGCTCGTCCAAGCGTTTAAGCTGTTCACTGCGACCCGCATGAACATAAAGTTGCCAATTTTTTTGCTGGCAAAATGCAAGCAATGCTTGGCGGTCTGCTTTACCAAGTGCACCTAAGTGACGTACCACCAGTGCAATATCCTGATCGCCCATGGCCAGTTCCAGATGTCCAATTTCAGCTTTGGCCGACAAAGATTGGATCAACTGATTCAGCTCTGGCAAAGCTGAAGATAAGGCTTGATCGAGCACTGGGCACTGCTGAATCGGGGTTAAACGATTACTGGCATGCTCACGAAACCCCATCACCAACTGATCTTTGGCTGCGATGTAGCGTACGCCTATCCGAGCACGACGGCGATAGTCGTCACGATCTGAACGAATGGGCGCGAGCCATTCTTGTACATCGAGTCCTGCAAAGTGCTGTAAATGCGACTTTAAAACATCTTGTTTGATCTTGATCTGCTCTGAAGTGGCAATATGCTGCATGCTGCAACCACCGCATACGCCATAATGAGGACAAATCGGATCGACGCGAAGCGATGATTTACCCTCTAAGATTTCCAGCACTTCACCTTCTTCAAAGCGCTTGGTGGCGTGGGTAATTTTAGCCAAAACGGTTTCGCCCGGGAGTGCATAACGGATAAATGCTTTCTTACCGTGCTTATCTACCGGGTGGTCATTAGACTGACCGAAATGTGCAATCCCTCGTCCTTCATGTGAAAATGATTCAACCTGAAACGTATAGCGCGTGACAGATGGAGAACGAGATGGCGCTTGCTTTTTCAAAAGAGACCTTCTTCCTGCTGTTCAGGAAAATCATGTGAAGTAAAGGTGGTATGTGCCGCAGTGCGTTGCCAAACCGCTAAAAAGTCAGCCTGTTGGGGCTGCTGCTGCAAATATCCAATTGTAGCCTGAATCCAGCCTTGATGTTCTTCACGCTGCAACTGCCCTTTAAGCAATAACCAGCGCAAATAAATCAGCCATGTATTGAGCACATCACCTTCGCAATAACTGCTCAGCTTCAGCCACTCGGCCTGCTGAACATAAGCAGGCACATGATAGCCATTTTCACCACGCTTGCCGGGTAAGCCCAGCACGCAGGCGACATCATCAAGTTTCTGAAAATTACGACCATTAAACATGGCCATCACATCCATTAAATCCACATGACGATGGTGATAACGGTTCTGATAGTTATTATAGCGCTTTTGTTGGTCCAACTCACCCTGATCAAACAAACTCGGTGCAGAAAGTCCATGATACATGGCGCGAAACAAAATTACCGGCAAGTCAAATTGTGAACCATTCCAGCTCACCAAGGTCGGGTGGCGCTTGTCAAAAATAGACAGAAACTTGGCCAGTAGCTCGGCTTCACTCCAGTGTTCTTGATTAAACGAAAACAAGCGCAAGCCTTGTTCATCGATCCATAGACCAGAAATACAGACAATTTCATGTAGTGCTAGACGCTGAAAATCTGTTCCAGATTCTTGACGACGCAATTTAGTTAAGGCCTGCTCCAGATCATCTTGTGGTAAATCCAGATGATACAAATGCGCTCCGGCCTTTAAATCGGTCAAGGTTTCAATGTCGAAAACCAACGTGGGAAAACGCATTTTATTCTCACAAATCGAGCAAAATTAGTCTTTCACCGAAAATAGTCCGGTCGACAGATAACGATCACCACGGTCGCAAATAATGCAGACAATCACGGCATCTGGCTGCTCTTGAGCAATTTTAAGCGATGCCCAAACCGCGCCACCCGAAGATGTGCCCGCCGAAATTCCTTCTTCACGCGCTAAACGGCGCATGGTTTTTTCTGCTTCGATTTGTGGGATATCAATAATACGATCGACACGTGACGGTTCAAAAATCGTCGGTAAATATTCTTGTGGCCAGCGACGAATACCCGCAATACTTGAGCCTTCAGATGGCTGTAAACCCACAATCTGAATCTCAGGATTTTGTTCTTTTAGATATTTCGACACGCCCATAATGGTGCCTGTGGTTCCCATAGAGCTGACAAAATGCGTGATTTTGCCCCCTGTTTGCGACCAGATTTCTGGGCCGGTGGTCAGATAATGTGCCTGAACATTGTCTGGATTTCCAAACTGATTCAAGACCACACCCTTGCCGTCTGCCTGCAAACGAAGCGCCATATCTCGTGCGCCTTCCATGCCCTGTTGCTGGGTCACTTCAATCAGCTCAGCGCCATAAGCCAGCATCGCATCTTTGCGCTCTTGGCTCATATTGTTGGGCATGATCAGCTTCATTTTATAGCCACGCATAGCGGCGACCATCGCCAGTGCGATGCCTGTATTGCCACTGGTGGCTTCAATTAAGGTATCGCCAGGTTTGATGTCACCGCGTTTTTCAGCTTGCATAATCATGTTATATGCAGGGCGGTCTTTTACCGAACCAGCCGGGTTATTCCCTTCTAGTTTTGCCAAAATGGTCGCTTGTGTCTGTGCGCCAACACGCTGTAAACGCACCAACGGCGTCTTTCCAACATAATGGTCTAACAAAAACTCATCGGCTAAAAAATCAGGTTCTGCTGTGTTCATGCTTAACACCCAAATCAAGGTGACGCCTATTGTATGAAAAAAACACCTCGGCTGCACTCCTTTCACTCAGCTTTTTCTTGGGGATGATTAAAGCACCATCAGTTTGACCCAAAGCATGCTAATATGCCGCTCATCGGGATAGATCTGATTGGGCTATGTCAAATTTTAATAAAAAGTTATCCAAACGCTTACAGTTAAACCATGCCTATGGTCAATTAATCGCGTTGATTTTTGTTCCAATTTTAGTGTTGGCCGCGGTGGGAACCGTATTGGTCCTCAATGAAACTGGTGCAGCCGCCCAATCTCAGCAGCGTCATACTGCCGCTGCCTTATTAACACGCTATGAACATACCGCCAGCAATTTACTCAGACTGGTAGAATTACGTCCCGACCAGTACGATCAGGCACTTCGGATCATGCAAAGCATGTACAACGAACGCTACCTGAAACGTGCCGCGATTATCGATCAAAAAGGCCAAGTCTCGTTAAGCATCGGCTATCGCGATACGCGCTTTTGGCCCAAAATTCCAGATATGATCTTTTTTGGCCCCATCAGCCATAACCACAACAATATTTACGGCCAGCGCATTCAATCCAGCAATAATCGACCGATGTGGCTGGTGGTGGAAATGGACAATCAACCGCTACAGATTGCCCATTATCGGGTTTTCACCGTATTGATTGTCACGGCCTTGATCACCTTATTATTATTGCTGCTGTGTTTGAACTTTTACTCACGGCGCTGGATTGCGCCGATGTACGAGATTCGGATGCAATTGCAACGCCTCAATGCCGATACGCTCGATCAGCATATGGTAATTAACAGTACTGGCGAGCTGCGCTTGCTACAGCGTGATATTGCCAATGTGGTCAAGCGCTTACACTTTAGTTTCTTAGAGCTAAAAGAACATACCGAGCAAACCGAAGACGATTTGCGTCGCACACTCGATACACTTGAGGTGCAAAATATTACCTATCGCCAAGCGCGTGATCAGGCCATTTCAGCTAATCAGGCCAAATCGGTTTTTCTGGCCAATATCAGCCATGAGTTGCGTACCCCACTCAATAGTATCGATGGTTTTATCCATTTATTACTGCGTCAGCAAAGCTTAAGTAATGAGCAACGTTTGTACTTGCAAACCATTCGTAAATCATCGGCACATTTACTGGCGCTGATTAACGATGTACTCGACTTCTCAAAAATCGATGCCGGTAAGCTTGAACTTGAAACGGCGGCATTTAATTTAGAAGAAGCTATTTTTGATGTGATGGATATGCTTTCGCCGCTGGCGGCACAAAAGCATATCGATATGGCCTTTTATTATGGCGATAACATTCCTGAAATCGTGAATGGAGATGCGCTACGCGTCAAACAGATTTTAACCAATCTGATTTCCAATGCGATCAAATTTACCCCAGATGGTGAAATTATCGTTCGGGTTCGAATGGAACACGATGATATTGGTCAGTGCTTGCTACATTTTAGTGTGCAGGACAGTGGCATTGGTTTAAGTGGTACCGACCGCAAGAAACTATTTGAGTCGTTCTCACAAGGCGATGCATCGGTAACACGTCAGTTTGGCGGTACAGGACTTGGACTTGCCATTTCCAAACAGCTGGTGCAACTCATGCACGGTCATATTGGTTTTGAAGACAACCAAGAACGCGCACCAACCGAAAAAGGTTCAACATTCTGGTTTACTGCACAATTTAAAACCGAAGACGATATTATTCCAGAGTACCCGCAATTTCCTCAACTGCATGTGGTGTCGTATCTTGCCCATCCAGCCACAGCTAATATTTTGCGGCATTATCTCGAAAACTATCGCGTCAATCACACCGAAATCACTTCGATTTTGGAACTCTTTAGCCGTCTGAATCATTTGAGCTCAAAAGAAAATACTTGGCTGATTGTCGATCATAGTGGCGATACCCAAGCGCTGCTCAAAGAGATTCGCCAGCGCTATACCGGTAATTTAGCGGTGTATGGCTACCAGATGGCACTTGAGCCAAATATGCTCAATGACTATCGTGCACGACCGTTATATCAGCCGCTGAGTCGAAGCGCACTGGTTCAGCTTCTGAGTAACCAGCCGATTTTTGAGCATCAACCCGAACAGTTTAATGGCCGGGGCCTGCATGTATTGGCGGTCGATGATCATCTACCTAACCTGATTGTGCTTGAGGCGTTGCTGAGCGAGCTGAATGTCACCACCACCAAAGCACTTAGCGGTCAGGAAGCGTTAAATATTATCGAACAGCGCATCGAACAAAAAGAAAAGCCGTTTGATTTGGTATTTATGGATATTCAAATGCCGGTTATGTCGGGCATCGATACCACGCGTGCCATCCGCTCACTTGAATCGACACTAGATAACAACATGCGCCTACCGATTATTGCACTGACCGCGCATGCACTGGCTGATGAAAAGCAAAAGCTATTAAAAGTCGGCATGGATGACTACGTGACCAAACCGATTCAGATGGAACAGATCATTCACATCTTGAATCAGTGGAGCAAAGCCGATTTTGATAGCCCAGCAGCAAATGAGCATCAAATTTTGATCGATGCACTCGACCCGTCTATTTTAGACTGGCAGCAAAGTTTACAGCTTGCAGCCAATAAAGAAGATTTGGCCTTCGATCTCCTTAAAATGCTGGTCGATAGTTTTGATACTGAATTGAACGAAATGGAGCAACTCATCGAGCTGGAGGATTTTCCACAGCTTGAACATGTTTTGCATCGTTTATATGGTGCGACGCGCTATGTGGGAACCCCGAAACTGCAACAGGTAGCCGGCGAATTTGAACAGTTTGTCTCGACTTTGCGTAAAGAACGCCGTAAGGCAGATGCTGCGTTTATTCAGGAAACCCAGATCCAGTTTGAAGCACTCAACTTAAGTATTCGTGAAGTTGAGGGTGCGGCCAAGCATATATTGTCTGAGCGTGATTAGCCCAAGCCCTGTGACTGATGTGTTCGTGTTAATTTTGAAGCACATGCTATGCTGAGCTGAATAACAATTTAAATGAACACGAGTGCCCAAACATGGAACTGATCAAACTCAGCATACAAAATGGTATTGCAGAGGTACGCTTAAACCGACCAGAAAAACGTAATGCCATGAGCTTTGCTTTGCTACGTGAGCTGATTGTGACGGCCAAAACCATAGAAAAAGATCGTCATATTCGCTGTGTAATTTTAAAAGGTGAAGCGCAGGTTTTTAGTGCAGGGATTGATTTAAGTGATTTAAATAACCCTAAAAATCGAGCCTATGCCGCGTGGGAGCTGATCAAACCGGGCGAAAGTCTGTTTCAAAAAGCTTTTTTAATTTGGCAACGCTTGCCTATTCCAGTGATTGCGGTACTCGAAGGTTATTGCTTTGGTGCTGGTATGCAACTGGCTCTAGCTGCCGATATTCGCATTGCGCATCCAGATACCCAGCTTTCGATCATGGAAAGCCGTTGGGGACTGGTTCCCGACATGGGGCTTACACGCTCACTAAAAGGACTGGTCGGGCCAGATCTGGCCAAAGAACTCACTTTAAGCGCACGTATTTTCGATGCTCAATATGCAAAAACCGTCGGATTGGTTACCCATCTTGCAGAGGAGCCACATCAAGCCGCAGAGCATTTAGCTGTTGAATTTCTACAGCGCTCTCCAGATGCCGTGGCCGCAGCCAAGTCAGTTTTAAATGCCATGGAACATGCACCTCATCGTGCATTACGGCTAGAGAAACTTTGGCAATTAAAGTTATTATTGGGTAAGAACAGCCGCCTTGCTCGGCAAAAAGACAAACACCCAGAGGTGGAATTTCTGCCTCGACAATATAAATAAACAAGGACTGATGTATGCGCTTTGATCTTCACACGCCCGTTGCATTTATAGGTATGGGACTTATGGGTAGCCGAATGGCGACCCGACTGATTCAGGCCGGCTTTCAAGTCGCGGTATGGAATCGAACTCAAAGTGCATGCGATGTATTGCTGGATATGGGCGCAGCATTGCTTAAATTTGAAGATCTGGGCAATTACCCCCTCATTTTAACCTGCGTTGCGGACGATGCCGCCATGCATGATGTCTTTGCTCAAATGCAGCCGTATTTGAAAGCCGAGCAAGTAATTGTCGATTTTTCAAGCTTGTCGGTTGAGGCGACTCACCAACTGGCCAAGCAAGCCGAACAGCACAAAGTGATCTGGATTGACTCACCTGTTTCGGGCGGGACAGCCGGCGCTGAACAAGGCACCTTGGTGATCTTTGCCGGTGGTGATCCTGCTGTGATTCAAGACTTGAATCTACTTTATAACATCTTGTCACAACGTGTGACCCGTATGGGAGATGTCGGAACTGGGCAAGCAACCAAAATTTGCAATCAACTCATTGTCGCGGCCAACAGCGCTCTGATTGCTGAAGCTGTAGCACTGGCTGGTCGAGCCGGTGTAGATACCACTTTGCTGGCACCCGCGCTGGCGAACGGATTTGCAGACTCCAAGCCATTTCAGATTTTGACACCGCGCATGGCCAAGCAGGTTTTTGAGCCGGTGCAATGGAAAGTCCAAACACTTGCCAAAGACTTAAACAATGCGGTGCTGCTGGCACAGCGCTGTAACCTGCATATTCCAGTTGCGGTACAAGCCTTGAGCCAGTTACAAGCACACCAAGAAAATGGCTATGCACAGCAAGATTTAGCCACTATGATCAAACATGTAGATGATGTAAATCACTAACAGAAAAGGACATTCATGATGAGTCAGTTGGCTGTTAATTTATCCATGATCTTTACGGAAGTACCTTTAATTGAACGCTTTGCGCTGGCGCGCCAACATGGCTTTCAGCACATCGAAATTCAGTTTCCGTATGAGCTGTCTATTGAGCAAATTCAGACACAGTTGCATGATCACCAACTCGATTTATGTCTGATCAATGTCCCTGCTGGCGATTTAATGCAAGGCGGAAATGGGCTGGCGGGTGTGCCTGGCCAAGAGCAGGCTTTTGCGCAGGCTTTGCAGTTAGCGATTGATTATGCCACCGCATTAGATGTGCCACGCGTGAATATTTTGGCGGGCAAGCAGCCACACGACTACGATCTATTGCCTTGCCTGAATACTTTGGCAAGCAATCTTAAACTTGCCTGCAACCTGTTAAGCGCACATCATATTCAACCCTTGATTGAAATGATCAATAGTACCGATATGCCACGCTTCTTAATTCAAAACACTGCACAGGCTCAAGAGATGCTTGAAGCGGTTCATCACCCCGCACTCAAGCTACAATACGATTGTTATCATATTGCCATGATGGGCGAAGATGTATTAGAAGAACTCAAAGAAAATATTCACGACATCGGACATATTCAGTTTGCTGATTGTCCCGGTCGCCACCAACCCGACACAGGTCAGCTCAATTTTGAGCAGATATTTGCTTGGCTACAAAGTAGTCATTACTCGGGTTTTATTGGCGCAGAATATCGGCCATGCGCATCATCAAGCGACTCTTTTGACTGGAAATCAAAATATTTCTCTGATGATGTAAACACTTAGTTTGAATTGACAGTTTTTTAAACAATTTTTTTCAAACTCAACCGATAGGAAAAATTGAAATTCGGGCGTAAAGACGCTATATTAAACAATGAGTAATTGTCAGGAAACTATACCCTTTATGAATTTAGAACCATCGCCCAGCGCTTCTAATTCTCACGATCTCGCCATGAATTCTACGTCGCAGAATGTACAAGGCTGCCTAAAAGTCGTACATGATGCGCTCACCGATGTAAAAGCAAAAGATATTTTAGAAATTGACGTTCGTAACATCAGCAATGTTGCAGACGCCATTGTGATTGCCAGTGGTACCTCTACCCGTCATGTTAAAGCCCTTGCAGACAACGTTGCAGACGAAGCACGTAAAGCAGGCTATCGCCCGATCGGAATCGAAGGCGAACGCGACGCCGAGTGGATCTTAATCGATCTAGGTTATGTCGTGGTACATGTGATGTTGCCAACTGCTCGTAAATTTTACGACCTTGAAAGCTTGTGGCGCAATGCACCAGAAGCAATAGCTTAAAGCTAAGCATATAAAAAAGCGACCTGAATGGTCGCTTTTTTATGATTGAGATTTAGATTGATACTTGCATGAGAGACCACAGAGCCACTTAACCCAATCAACCATACACTTTCATGAGGATTCGACACTTAGAGCGCACCTGTCTGCCATTTCTTTTTACGAGTATTGATCAAAATAAAAACTCCCACTACAGTTCCTATTGGAAATCCAAGGAGTAATAAACACCCTAAGCCCTGTGATAATGTTTTTCCAACTTCAGTGCCGTTTTTCACTTCGTTTGAAGCCTTAAGATGCAAAAAGAACATGCCACCGTAGATGGCAGTCAGTAAAATTAAAACAGTAATCGTGTCCGACTTACTATGTTGTATAAAAATAATCCACGCCAATACCAACATCATCGCATATAAAACCATCATACATCGATGCGTATAAAATAAAGCTTTGTTCACCGTTGTTTTTCCTATTTTTAATTAGTCTTTTTACATCATAAATTTGGAGATCTTATTGTTCTGTAGAGCCTATTCAATCATAAACTATTCATTGTCTTTAAATTTAATTCCACCAATAATATTGGTTGAGGCTTAAAAAACCACCCGCAGGTGGTTTTTTATCTATTCGATTAGTGACCATTGCCATTAATGGCTTTGGTCATGTCTTCCACCACTTTCTTGGCATCACCAAAAATCATCATGGTTTTTTCGTTATAGAACAAATCATTATCCAGACCTGCATAACCTGTTGCCATTGAGCGTTTGATCACCATAATGGTTCGTGCCTTGTGAGCTTCCAAAATCGGCATGCCATAAATTGGAGAGCTTGGATCATCTTTCGCAGCCGGATTGACGACATCATTGGCACCAATCACAAGCACGACGTCGGTTGCTGGAAAATCAGAGTTAATCTCATCCATTTCCAGAATGTCTTCGTATGCCACATCTGCTTCTGCTAACAATACATTCATATGGCCCGGCATACGCCCCGCCACAGGATGAATTGCGAAACGCACCTTTACACCCTGCTCTTTGAGCAATTCGCAAAGTTCTTTTACCGCATTTTGTGCACGACCTTGTGCCATACCATAGCCCGGTACAATCACCACACTGTCTGCATTCGACATTAAGAAGCCTGCATCGTCTGCCGAACCTGAACGGTGGTTACGCTGCACCTGTTCACCTTTGGCAGCGCCCGCAACCGCAGCACCGCCCATTGCGCCACCGAATAAAACATTCAAGATGTTTCGGTTCATGGCTTTACACATAATGTAAGACAGAATCGCACCCGATGAACCGACCAGTGAACCGGCCACAATCAGCATGTTATTTTCTAAGGTAAAACCAATTCCTGCTGCCGCCCATCCAGAAAATGAGTTAAGAAGTGATACCACCACTGGCATATCACCACCGCCAACTGGTGCAATCCAGACCCAGCCAAAGGCCAGTGCCAGTGCAGTCATTGCCCAGAACGCTGTCATGTTGCCTGTCGAGAAGAAGTAAAAACCACAGGCCAGCATTGCAATAAAGATTATGGCCTGCACAGGCTTTACCCAAGCGCCAGAAATGGTTTTGGCCCATTTCTTTGCAGCCAGTTTACCGTAGGCAAAAACTGATGCAGTAAAAGTAATTGCGCCGACAAAGCAACCTACAAACAACTCAAACAAATGTACTGGGCTCATGTGTGCATGCTGAACGCCCGCAGCAGTCAACGCTGCTTCGTTTTGTTCAAACAGAACTGTTAATTGGTTGTTGTGCAAAATTGCCGCAATAGCAATCAGTACCGCTGCCAGACCCACCAGAGAGTGCATCAGTGCAACCGTTTCTGGCATTTGTGTCATTGGTACCGTACGTGCGCGCACAATCCCCACAATTGCACCCAACACCATCGCCCCCACAATCATCCAAACCACAGGATGATCAGCCACAAAGAACGTGGTCAATACCGCAATCGCCATACCGATCATGCCGTAGCGGTTACCCGAAATTGCTGTTTTAGGTCCAGACAATCCGCGAAGCGTCATAATAAACAGGACTGCACCGATCAGGTAGAACCACTCTGCGTTTGCTCGAATAAATTCCATGTTTTCGTCCTCTTATTTTTTCTGCTTCGGCTTAAACATTTCAAGCATGCGCGCTGTTACAGCGAAGCCACCAAAGATGTTGATACTGGCCAAGAACACCGCAATAGCACCCAATACACTCACGACATTGATGCTTTGAAAATCGACACTGCCTTCTACACCAATCATGGGTAAACCCACGGTTTGGATCATCGCCCCCACGATGATAATGGAAGACAATGCATTCGTGACCGCCATCAGCGGTGTGTGCAATGCAGGCGTAACGCCCCATACCACGTAATAACCTACGAAGATGGCAAGGACGAAAATTGTAATCGTTTCAACCATGAGTATTCTCCTTAACCACGCTTGAGCAGTACATGACCGCTATGAGTGACCAATAGGGCTTTTTGAATTTCTTCTTCTGGATTGATGGCAAAATTCTTGTCTTGATCAAACAGTGTTTCAACAAAATTGAATACATTACGTGCGTATAGTGCTGAAGCTTCTGTCGACAAGGTCGATGGAATATTTGGAACACCTAAAATCTTCACACCATTTTCGGTGAATACCGTTTCGCCAACTTTAGAGCCTTCAACATTACCGCCTGTTTCGACGGCCATATCCAAAATGACTGAACCCGGTTTCATTTTGGCCACGGTTTCCGCTTTAATTAGACGCGGTGCATTTCGACCCGGTAATAGCGCAGTCGTAATGACGATATCGGCATTGGACACTGCTTTATCGACAATGGCTGCCTGATCCTTGATGTACTGCTCACCCGGCGTCCAGCCATATCCATTTTTGGCAGCTTCATCGGCACGCGCTTGCTCTTCAGGTGACATCGGCACATCTAACCACTTACCCCCAAGCGATTCGACTTGCTCTTTAGCCGTTGGGCGTAAATCGGTGGCTTCAACCACTGCCCCTAAGCGTTTGGCTGTGGCAATCGCCTGAAGGCCTGCCACCCCAACCCCCATAATCACCACACGTGCAGGTTTTACAGTACCTGCTGCGGTCATGAGCATCGGGAACATGCGCTGGTATTCTGCTGCTGCCAGCAAAACCGACTTATAACCCGCCAAGTTGGCTTGAGAAGACAACACGTCCATGTTTTGCGCACGAGACAACGTACGTGGCAACAACTCTAGAGCAAATGCAGATACGTTTTGACTGGCAAAGGTATCTAGGTCTGGATTTCGATATGGATCAAACATCGCCACAACGGTTGTATGTGCAGCTAACTTTTGAATTTCGTCACCTTGAGGTGCCCGAACTTTCAAAATCAATTGACTACCCGAATAAACATCTTCCGTAATGGTAGCGCCTACCTGTTCATAAGCGCTGTCGATATACGCGGCTCTTATCCCTGCTCCACGCTCAATCAAGACGCGATGGCCAGCACTGATCAACTTTTTCACTGTCTCTGGTGTCGCTGCGACACGATTTTCACCAGCGATCGTTTCTGTTGGGATTCCGATCTGCATGAGCATTCCTCAAGCTAATTTTCTTAAGTACAAACACCGTAGTAAACGATGTTCTCCCCCAGGTTATGTTTTGTTCATTTTTTGGATTCTAATTGAACTTTTTTAAATTACCACCCACTATTTATTTAATAAATACCTATATTTTGAACTAATGATTCATCTTTATACCTTAAATCTATAAAATAGGAGAGTTTGACTAAAAATTAAAAAACGACTCAAGATGCTATTTTTTAGATGAAATTTTCAATGAATCCGGTACAAACAGGATCCCTGTGTGCCATTTTTGCTGCTTTTTTATTCAGCACCAAAGCCATTTTTATCAAACAGGCTTACACCCTCTCTCCTTTGGTTGATGCAACCACCTTAATGGTGCTTCGAATGGGAAGTGCTTTACCCTTCTTTATACTTATTTGCTGGTTAAATCGGCATCATAATCAAGGCATTCATATAAAAGATTGGCTCATTTTAGTTTTTGCTGGGCTATTGGGCTATTATTTCGCCAGCTGGTTAGACTTTGTGGGGCTGATGTTTATTAGTGCTTCACTTGAACGCATTATTTTATTTTTGTATCCCACGCTCACTGTTTTGGCCTCAAGTTTAATTTATCGTCAAAAATTAAATGCAAAAACTTGGTTTGCCATTTTTTTGAGTTATGGAGGAACGGTTCTGGTCATGCTACAAGAAGGCAAAATCGCACCAAGTCAGGGCAATCTGTGGATCGGCTGTAGCGCCGTATTTGCCAGTGCCATCGCGTTTGCAACGTATTTATTATTGACCCCTCATCTTATTAAAAAATTTGGTTCATGGAATTTTAACGGTTTGGCGCTCAGCGTGGCCTGCGTAGGCACACTGCTTCATTTTGTCATTGGCACTACACACCCTATAGACACACTCATGCAGTTGCCAACCGGTGTTTGGCTATATGGCATTGGTCTTGGTTTTTTCGTTACCGTTTTACCAACGGCTTTATTAATGCAAAGTATTCAGCGCCTGGGGGCTTCACAGTCTGCCATGATTGCCTCTATTGGCCCCATTCTCACCATTATACTGGCTGTCTTGTTTCTCAATGAGCATTTAAATCTTTGGCAATGGATCGGATGTGGGCTCAATATCGTGGGTGTTTTAATGATTAGCTTAGGCAAAAGCCGATTAAAACATTAATCGATCACGTGTGATGGTGCTTACACGTTGCGGGTTTGATTTACGTCATTGAACTAAAAAAGAGCTTTATTCAGATTCAATTCTCAACAGATGAAAATCTTGCCGATTTTCATGATGCGAAAGTCAAAACACGATATAATCAGCATGCTTTAACTTCCTCAGCATCAACCTAAGCTTGATGCTATTCATTCAGACTGTCGTAATCGTCTAGTCGTAAGATCGATTTAAATTCATTTTTGAATGACATTCTGAATTTATCTTGTGTCACTACATAAACACCGTAATTGCTTTTTGAACTCTGATATCTGCATTTTCCGTCAGGTGAACCGAGTGGCAAACCAATAAACTTACGGACTTAACCGCAATCATTTAAACCATGTGAGATGAGAATATTCCATGCAAGAAACATCTGATATTAGCCAGAATAAAAAATTACTTTGGTTGATGGCGCTTGCATGTGGTCTGACTGCGGGCGCAAACTACTTTTGCCAACCACTAATCAATTCGATTCAACATGCCTTTGGGGTTACCACAGCCCAAGCCCAGTTAACCGTTACCTTTGCGCAAATGTCGTATGCTTTTGGCCTACTTTTGATTGTGCCTCTGGGCGATATTGTCAATAAAACCAAATTCATTCCGTTATTGATGGCCTTGGCTGGTGTAGGACTTTTGATCTGTGCTACATCCGTGAATTTAACCATGCTCTGGATCGGAACCGTGATTACGGGGCTGTTTTCGGTTGCAGCTCAAGTCTTGATTCCGTTTGCCACCATGACCGTGCGGCCTGAAAAAATAGGCGAAGTGGTTGGATTCTTAATGAGTGGATTGCTGGTTGGCATTTTACTTTCGACCAGCTTGTCAGGGTTACTGTCGCAATTGGTCCATTGGAAACTGATTTATGTGGTTAGTGCAGTACTCATCTTTATTTTAGCCTTTAAACTAAAATCCGAACTGCCTTATGCCATGCGCATTCGAATGAAATACAGCGATGTATTTAAATCGATGGCTGAACTGTTGGTGAGTGAAAAGCGCTTATCGATTCGGGCCTATGCAGGCGCGGGTGCATTTGCTTCGATGAGTGTGATTTTCTCGACCATTGCCGTGTATCTGTCTTCCGCACCCTTTCATTTGCAAGATATGTGGATAGGCTTGGTGAGCTTGGTGGGAGTATTTGGGGCTTTGTCTTCCCAGTTTGTAGGGAAATATGCCGATCGTGGCTATGGAACGCTGTTTACTTTTCTGGGCTGTGGTTTTTTAATTTTAAGCTGGGTGATCTTTTATTTTTCTTCGGCTGGATTGGGGCTGTATTTAATTGGCTTTGCCACGACGAATCTCGGTTTGGCATTTGTGCATTCGTGCAATCAAAATATTATTTTTCGAATTCGTCCCAATGCCAAATCTCGCCTGAATGCCATTTATATGACGCTATATTTTGGTGGCGCTGCAACAGGTTCTGCGATTGGTACCTATGCATGGAATCATGGTGGATGGGTATATACCTGCATGGCAGGTTTGGCACTGGCCGTCTTTGCCACCTTCTTTGCGCTTTTAGATTATTTGCTGTATCGGAATAAAAAACCCAATGTGGCGTGAGAAACATCCCCAATTGCACAATTTGGGGATTTAGCATAAACCGCGTATAATTTATGCCCTTGTTGCACACTCATTGTTTGGATCTGTTTTCATGAAATCATCACTAGAGACGTTAAAGCCCCGTATTTCGGTTGCCCCGATGATGGATTGGACGACCAAAGACTACCGCTTTTTTGCTCGCCTATTTAATCCGAATGTGGTGTTGTACACCGAAATGGTCACGACAGGCGCGATTTTATTTGGTGATGCCAAACGCCATCTCGATTACAGCCATGAAGAACACCCTATTGTGCTACAACTGGGTGGTTCCAATCCCAAAGATCTGGCCGAATGTACCAAAATGGCACAAGATTGGGGCTATGATGAAGTCAATCTCAATGTTGGCTGTCCAAGTGACCGTGTACAAAACAATAAAATTGGCGCATGTCTGATGGCAGAACCCGACCTCGTGGCCGAATGTATTGCACAAATGCAACAGGTCGTTGATATTCCTGTACACGTTAAGCATCGTATTGGCATTGATGACATGCAGTCTTACGATGAAATGTTGAATTTTGTAGATACCGTGGCAAAAACTGGCTGCCGCCATTTTGTTGTCCATGCCAGAATTGCCTTACTTAAAGGGTTATCGCCTAAAGAAAACCGTGAAATTCCGCCGCTACGCTACGAAGATGTTTATCGACTCAAGCAAGAACGCCCAAATCTCTATATCGAAATCAATGGTGGCATTAAAAGCGTTGCGGAAACACAGCAGCATTTACAACATGTTGATGGCGTGATGATTGGTCGCGAAGCGTATCATAATCCTTACTTACTGGCAGAACTGGGGCAGTTGTGGAACCTTACGCCTCCAGATCGATTTGAAATCATGCACAAAATGCTTCCTTATATCGAACAACGATTGGCTGAAGGTGCACCACTGTCGATTATCACGCGCCACATTTTAGGCCTGTTCCAGAACTTGCCGGGTGCACGTAAATGGCGACAAGCATTAAGTGGTGGAAACGCCAAAACTCTGCATGATATCGATCGGGCACTGCATCAGATGGCAGAAAGCTTAAGCCGTCGCGATACGGTCAGTATTGAGCAAAGTGTTTAAATCAAAATAGTGCCATGACTTACGGTTTTCGTAATGGCACTTCTTTATGTGCTTCGTACAAACAGTTGTCTAAAAAATCTTCATTCATCTCTTTTTTCACAGCACTAAGCGTCTGATTTAACGTGCAACTGATTTAAAAATAATCACTTTGTGAAATATTATTACATAGCTTAAAAAATTCTTTAAGGTTCGACCTGTAGGATGAGCCGGTCAGGAAATTACATCATTTGCACAGCGACTTAAAAAACGTAGGGATGAAATTCAACCATGATTTATGACGGACAAGCTGCCGATTATTATCCAACGCAAAACACAACAGAAAGAATAATTATTGAATCTTCAAGCCGGTCATCTGGTCCGTTTTCTTTTTCCTCTGAAAAAGCAGGACGTAGTCAGATTGATGTGCATAAATTTGTCTCAAAATTACAAACAATGAGTGGATTTACCAGCACGGCTAAATGCGCCAAGATGGTTCGTATTGCCCTAGAATCTGCGGGCGCAAAGATTCAGAGCCATCCTGTCGCTGCTTCGGACTGGGGAGATACGTTAAAGAAAATTGGCTATCGCCAAATTCAACCTGCATTTGACCACCCAAAAGTCGGCGATATTTATATTATTAAGCGCACCAAAAACCATGTATATGGTCATATCGCAGGTTATAGTGGCAGCCAGTGGATTTCCGACTACAAACAACCGAGCTACAACGTATATCGCGATGATGACGTGAGCTACAGTTATTTCAGACCAGGCGCAGACGACGACAATTAAAGCGGATTATTCGTCTAAATTTATGCGTGCTGTTTGATTTTGTGATTTTTCAGATCGAGCTTTTTAAGCACTTCTGCCACGGCAACCATGGCAAAGCTTGATGTCACCACCACCGCAGAGCCATATCCGCCGCAGCGTAATCCCGCCGCTGCGCACACCTCTGCACTGGAAAATGGATTATCAATCGAATAAATACAGGTAATGCCAAACTTCTCTTTAGGCTTTTTACAAATGCCTTTGGCCCGCAACTGACTTCTTAACTTGGCCAGCATCGGGTCTTGTTCGGTTTTAGACAAATCTGCAACGCGAATTTTAAGCGGATCCAGTTTGCCACCTGCTCCACCAGACACAATTAACGAAATCTTATTGAAACGACAGTGCAGCATCAGTGCAAGTTTGGCTTTGACATCATCAATACAATCCAGCACCACATCGGGTTGATCAGCCAATATATCTGCAACATTATCGGCCGATAAAAAATCATCAATCACATTGACCTGAATTCGCGGGTTGATCTGACGACAACGCTCCGCCATGATCGCTGCTTTTTCTTGCCCCAAGGTCGATGATAATGCAGGCAACTGACGGTTAATATTCGATGCAGCCAGCACATCCATATCGACCAACGTTAATTGAGCAATTCCCGTGCGCGCCAAGGCTTCAACCGCCCAACTCCCGACACCGCCAATTCCAATGACCATGACATGACTTTGTTCATAATGATGAAATGCTTCATCACCATAAATTTTGGCAACGCCTGCAAAACGGCGTTCATATTCATCGTCGTGGAAGTCGGTCATACGGCTCAAATCAGTTCATTTTAAAGACGGCATATTTTACTGGTTTTAGCTGCCGATTGTTAGCCCAACAGTAAAGGCCTTTGTCATGATAACAAAGGCCTTTAAAAAGTGAACTCAAGGATGTTTAAGCTGCAATCAGGTTGCGCAGTACATAATGCAAAATACCGCCAGCTTTAAAGTACTCAACTTCGTTCAGTGTATCGATACGACAGAGTACTTTGAAGCTCTCAGTCGATCCATCTTCACGTTTTACACTCACGTCAAGCTGTTGATGCGGTTGAATCTCGTCTGATAAACCAGAAATAGACAGCTCTTCTTTACCTGTCAGATTTAAAGATTGTCGTGTTTGACCATCGACAAACTGTAGCGGCAAAACCCCCATTCCAACCAGATTAGAACGGTGAATACGCTCAAAGCTTTCGGCAATGACTGCTTTTACACCCAGTAAATTGGTGCCTTTAGCAGCCCAGTCACGAGAGGAACCCGTGCCGTACTCTTTACCTGCCACAATCACCAATGGCGTGTGTTCCTCGGCATAACGCATGGCAGCATCATAGATCGCGAGTTTTTCACCGCTCGGAATATGCAGGGTGTTACCGCCCTCTTCGCCTCCCAGCATTTCGTTTTTGATACGGATATTGGCAAAAGTACCGCGCATCATGACTTCATGATTGCCGCGTCGTGAACCGTAGGAGTTAAAATCTTTAGGTTCAATGCCATTTTCTTGGAGGTAGCGACCAGCAGGGCTGTCTTTCTTGATATTACCAGCAGGTGAAATATGATCTGTGGTGACCGAATCGCCTAGCACGGCCAAAATACGTGTATGCTCAATATTCTGAATCGGCTCAGGTGGCTGATCGATTTTTTCAAAAAATGGAGGATGCTGAATATAAGTTGAATCATCGGCCCATTCATAGGTTTTACTTTGTGGAATTTGAATCGATTGCCAACTTTCATCCCCTTCAAAAACATCTGCGTATTCCTTGTGGAACATCTCGGTATCGACCTTTTGCAATACTGCTGCAATTTCTGCACTGCTTGGCCAAATGTCTTTGAGGTAAATATCTTCACCATTTTTGCCCTGACCTAAAGGCTCGGCGGTTAAATCTTTGCGAATGGTACCAGCCAGCCCATAAGCCACAACCAAAGGTGGTGAGGCAAGCCAGTTGGTTTTCACCAGCGGATGGACACGACCTTCAAAGTTTCGGTTACCCGATAATACCGAGGCTACATTTAGATCATACTTCTGAATGGCCGCTTCAATTGGATCGGGTAAGGGTCCTGAGTTCCCAATGCAGGTGGTACAGCCATAACCCACCAGATTGTAGCCAAGCTGATCCAGATAAGGTGTGAGTCCGGCAGCTGCCAAATATTCGGTGACGACTTTTGAGCCCGGTGCCAGTGAACTTTTCACCCAAGGTTTACGTTGTAGGCCTTTTTCAATGGCTTTTTTCGCTAACAAACCTGCCGCGAGCATTACGCTTGGGTTAGAGGTATTGGTACATGAGGTAATGGCAGAAATGACCACATCGCCATGATGAAGATCATAACGCTGTCCATCGAGTTCAAAATACGGCGTATCGGATTCATGATGACTTTCTTCAACATCTACCGCTGTACCACCGCCTTCATTTTCTAGGCGCTGTTTTTCAGGTTTGGCCGGTTGTAAGTTCAACTCGACAGCGGCTTGAAATGCTGCTGGAACTTTTGACAATACCACTCGGTCTTGCGGACGTTTTGGGCCAGCCAAACTCGCCTCAACACTGGCCATATCAAGTGTTAGCGTATCGGTAAATACAGGCTCATCGCCAGTGTGACGCCATAATCCCTGCTCTTTGCTGTAATCCTCGACCAGTGCAATCCGCTCTGGATCGCGGCCTGTCAAACGCATGTATTCAAGGGTAATCTCATCGACTGGGAAGAATCCACAGGTCGCACCGTATTCTGGCGCCATATTGGCAATCGTAGCACGGTCTGCAAGTGGTAAATCTGCCAGTCCATCACCATAAAATTCCACAAACTTACCCACCACACCTTTCTGGCGCAGCATTTGCGTGACAGTCAATACGAGGTCGGTTGCAGTAATACCTTCTTTGAGTTTACCAGTCAGCTTGAAACCAATCACTTCTGGAATGAGCATGGAAATGGGTTGTCCCAACATGGCTGCTTCAGCTTCAATTCCGCCTACGCCCCAGCCTAATACGCCTAAACCATTAATCATGGTAGTATGCGAGTCGGTTCCGACCAATGTATCTGGAAAGGCATAGGTGTGCCCTTGTTCTGCGTTGGTCCATACTGCCTGCGCCAGATATTCAAGGTTTACCTGATGACAAATACCCGTACCCGGCGGTACAACGCTGAAATTATTAAAGGCCGATTGTCCCCAGCGTAAAAATTGATAGCGTTCGCCGTTGCGTTGCATCTCAATTTCAACATTTTCTTCAAACGCATCGTCTGTGGCAAAATGATCGACCATTACCGAGTGATCAATGACTAGATCGACTGGTGAAAGCGGATTAATTTTTTCCGGATCACCTCCTGCCTTGGCCATCGCTGCACGCATGGCAGCCAAATCGACGACAGCAGGAACACCAGTAAAGTCCTGCATGAGTACCCGTGCAGGTCGATATTGAATCTCCTGCTCAGAGGTTTTCGTTTTTTGCCAATCCACAAGTGCCTGAATATGGGCTTGCGTTACGGTATGGTTATCTTCAAAGCGAAGTAGGTTTTCAAGCAGTACTTTTAGCGATTTTGGCAACTGCGCAAGATCACCCAATTGTTTTTCTGCCTGCGCCAGACTAAAAATTTGGTAATTACGACCTGAAACTTTTAATGTTTTTAATGCATTAAAACTGTTGATTTTACTATAGCTGGCCATGCGGTCATCCTCCGGTTGGCTATTTGTTTTTAAAGATTTTGTTTGATGTTTTTCTACTGTATGCCAGATTTGGACACACAGTGTTCAGTTTTGGTTATTGTTTTTAAGGATGTTGTTTTTTATTGATTTAATAGTAGCGCGTTCAGTGCATTTTGCCACATGATAGGCGCCAACTCATCTACTGACAAACCGAGTGATGTCGCCAGTCCTTCTAAGACATAAGGTAAATTAACAGGTGTATTTCGTGTACGTGTCTGATTGGACTGCTGACAGCATAACGGGGTCATATCGGGGCAATCGGTCTCCAGCACCAAGTGCTCTGCACCAACAGCCTGAACCACTTGATGCAGTTTTTTTGCGTTTGGATTGGTGATTTGTCCAGTGACGCCTAGTTTGAAACCAAGTTTAATGAGCGCTTTGGCTTCCTCCACCCCGCCACTAAAGGCATGTGCAATACCGCCATGTTTAAATTTGTGCTGTTTGAGCAGTTGGATCACATCTGCATGGGCTTTACGGATATGCAATAAAACGGGTTTGTCATATTGCGTTGCCAAGTCGAGCTGCGCAGAAAAATAAGCACGCTGTTGAGTGAATATTTCAGGTTGCTTGTGCTCGCTTAAAAAGGTATCAAGGCCAATTTCACCGACTGCCACACAGGGCCGCTGTTTCAGCAATTGCTCAAGCCGATGCAGATCTGTATCGGTATGTTCTTTGATATAAAATGGATGCAAACCGGGCGCCAGATAACTTTGAGGCGCCTGATCGAGCTGATTGATTTGATCATGTACACGGCATAGATCGTCGAAGCGCGAAGCCACAAAACCAATCAGAACCAATGCCTCAACACCACGTTCCTTCGCCCGATAAGCCAGCTCCACGCGATCCGGATCAAAATCCGGAACGTCAAAATGCGTGTGTGTATCAAACAGGCGATGCATCTAAAAATATCCTTGTATTAACGCTGCCCTTTAGCTTGAGGTAAATATTCGGGTTTCAAAATACCGCCGAGTTGTGAGTATGGAATCACCAAGCGCGGTAAACCAACCGCATATGGGCCAATTTCATATTCGCCGTATTGCAAAATAAGTCCATCATCGCCGAGTAAGAAATTATCCGAAAGCTTGAATTTCCACGCCTGCTCATATTCGTCTACCGATGTCGCGAGCTTCGATTCAATCACCCAAGCTTTAAAGGCCTCGTGAGCTAACTTTTCTAGCGCTACTTTTTGCTTGGCTAACAGTAAGTCATTCAAATGCAGTCGTTTCTGCTGTTTTAAATCGAAATTATAATATTCTTGCATGGCTGAGCCATGAGCTCCCCCCAAGTAACTACTGGTATTGAGTACAATTGTGGCGACTGGTTGCTGCGATTTTAAAATTGAGGGCTTGATCATCAGATTCAACTGATGATTCGCACTTAAGGTTTTCATTTCATTGTCTAAAGCAACAAATGAACGCACATAGGGTTTAATTTGCTGTTCAAGGGTAATTTGCTCTGGTTGCGCGCCCGTTGCGGCACTGGCAGCGCCGGTTTCAGGCTTTACCGCGCTATCACCAGCTTTGACCGACTTGGATATCTCAAGAATACGCGCCAAATTATTTAAAATTTCTGCATCAATCTGTTGGTCGATCCATGGCATATTACTTTGCAGGCGTTCGATCTCGAATTCTGGACAATTATTGCCGTCACATTCTGGTAAATCTGCATTCAGTTTTACCGTTTTTCCTTCGATGGCCAAGGCCTGTGCCTGAGTGGATGAATCGGTGGCCGATGCTGCTTTTGCAGCGTCTTCTGCTGCTTGCTTAGGCTGGCAAGCCGCCAGAGCAAGTGTGCTTCCCAAAATGGCTATCCATGCATTCTTCTGAAATCGCAACATACGCAATGCCTTACACATTTATTTACATATATGATGATGCTAATCCAAGCCACTGCGCTTTGACCAGCATTACTTAAAATATCTATACAGAGTTAAAACATATCTCGATAAATAGCTGGATTCAATACCGTCTTGGTTTGCTGTGCAGTAAAATACAGATCAAACTGATCGGCGTGTTCTGAAATCTCGCTGGCACGATAGTGCAAACCAATGCCCTCCTGATCAAAGAACAAATCGGCCTTACGCCAGTCGAGCTGTTTCGGTGCTTCTTTTTGTGTGTCTTTAGGCTGCTGGCTGCGCCATTTTTTGTAGGCTGTCTGTACCCATTGCTCAAATTGTGCTTGCTGTTTCGGGTTAAGAATATCATTCACAGCAATCATACGTTTGCTTTTACGATCGGCCACCATAAAGTAATAACGATTTTTTATGGTAATTTCTTCCTGTTTGGCATTGAGTCCAATTTGTAACAGCACATACTGGTTTTTTTGATAAGCGATTGCACTACTTACCTTGAGTTCATACGGTCGATTGCGTGAGTATTGTGCTTGCCATTGTTTAGATTGTTTCAGATATTGCTTTAACACTGCATCCAGAGTGGGCGGCGTGATTTTTTTCTTGAGCTGCTCATTGATCACTTCTGCAATCTGTAGATCAATCCATTGTTTCAGCCAAGGATCATTGGTCTTCAGCGTTTGAACATCCAAACGGGCACAGGTCGATGAAGACGAACACTCAGGCTTTGGCACCTGAAGTGCAGTAGACTGACTCTGTATTGGAGCGACTTGTATTGTTTTGCTTAGCGTCTTCGCTGGAACCGTTGGCGGTTTTGGTGCAGCAGCAAACCACAACCATGTACACAGTGCGGCAATGATGCACAAACAGAGACCTAACAGCCAGATGTATCGACGCATATGCGACTCCTGCAAACCCAAAGCTGTACTCTAAAAGAAAAAACAGCGCCTGTTTAGACGCTGTTTTTTACATTATTTAGTGTTCTCGTGTATTTCGGAACTGGATATCAGGCCAGCGTTCCTGCATCAGTTGCAGATTGACCCGACTTGGTGCCAAATAAGTTAAGTGTCCACCACCATCGACCGAAAGTTGATCGTGAGCTTTTTTCTTGAATTCATTAAAAATCTTTTCATCATCGCAATGCACCCAACGCACGGTGTTCACGCTGATCGGCTCGTAAATACAATCGACTTTGTATTCTTCTTTTAAGCGATATGCCACCACATCAAACTGTAGCACCCCTACTGCCCCCACAATCAGATCATTACTGATTTGTGGCATAAAGACCTGCGTTGCGCCTTCTTCTGACAGCTCTTTTAAGCCTTTTTGCAACTGCTTAGATTTAAGCGGATCTTTAAGACGTACACGGCGGAACATTTCAGGCGCAAAGTGCGGAATACCGGTAAAATGCAGTTTTTCACCACTGGTAAAGGTATCCCCAATCTGGATGGTACCATGGTTGTGCAAACCAATAATATCGCCCGGCCAAGCCTCTTCCAAATGCTCACGTTCGCCTGCCAAAAAGGTTAGTGCATCTGAAATCCGCACGTCTTTACCCAAGCGCACATGATTCATTTTCAGGCCTTTTTCATATTTACCCGAACAAATTCGCATAAAGGCAATCCGGTCACGATGTTTCGGATCCATATTGGCCTGAATCTTAAATACAAAGCCACTAAATCCTTCTTCAGTCGCCTCGACGGTACGCTCTTGGGTAGGATGTGCTTTTGGTTCTGGTGCCCACTGAATAAAGGCATCCAAAACATGATCGACTCCAAAGTTGCCAAGTGCGGTACCAAACAGTACAGGTGTTTGTTTACCTTGCAAGAACAGCTCACGGTCTAACGGTTCGTTGGCCATTTGTACCAGCTCTAAAGACTCTTCAAAAGAGGCCCAAGCCAGCTCACCCACTTTTTCACGGATATCGGCGTGATCATAGCCATCACGAATTTCAATATCGGTAATGGTCGAACCAAAGCCCGCTTTGTACACATAAAGCTTGTCTTCAAGCAGGTTATATACACCTGCAAAGTCGCGTCCCATACCCAGTGGCCATGTGATCGGTACACAGCGGATATTTAAAACGCTTTCAATTTCATCGAGTAGCTCAAGCGGTTCGCGAATTTCACGGTCCATTTTGTTGACAAACGAAATGATTGGCGTATCGCGCATACGACACACTTCCATCAGTTTAATGGTTCGTTCCTCAACCCCTTTGGCACCGTCAATCACCATCAGCGCCGAGTCGACAGCCGTTAGAGTACGGTAGGTGTCTTCCGAGAAATCTTCGTGTCCCGGTGTATCCAAAAGGTTAATGGTATGCTGCTTAAATGGGAATTGCATCACCGAGGTGGTAATCGAGATACCACGCTCTTTTTCCATTTCCATCCAGTCGGAGGTTGCAGAGCGATCTGATTTACGGCTTTTGACCATACCCGCCACCTGAATGGCCTTACCCCATAACAGCAGCTTCTCTGTCATGGTGGTTTTACCCGCATCGGGGTGGGAAATAATTGCAAAAGTACGTCGTGCGTTTACTTCACGCGCAAGTTGTTCTTTAAACATGAAAGATGTCTTCAATCTAAATTCAGCAGGCCATCAAACGTACGTCCGGCACAAGACTGAAATGTGGGAATTCGAAATTGTCGCAATTGTAGCAGATTTGGCAGCTAATTTAATGCTTGTTGATATCTTCTAGGTTATCCACAGAAGAATCCATCCATAAGGTATTACATGCGCACTACAATGAATGAACTGTCTGAAAATCGGCTGTTGCCACTTGAGAGATTAACTGCGCTACAGGCATAGGCCTGCCCAGCAAATAACCTTGTAGCTGATGACAGCCGAGTCGAATTAGAATGTCGGCCTGTAACTGAGTTTCAACACCTTCTGCTGTCACATACAACCCGAGTTTTGTCGCCAGATGAATAATACTGTCCAAAATGACCTCTTCTTTGGAACCGTTAGTCAAATGAATAATAAATCCACGGTCAATCTTTAATTCATCTACTGGCAAATCTTTTAAGTACAGAAAACTCGAATGGCCTGTACCAAAGTCATCAATCGCAATTCGGATTCCTAATGCACGAAGTTGCTCAAAGGTCGAAATACTTAAGTCGATATGCCGCATCGCGGTTGACTCGGTAATCTCGATCGTCAGGTGATTGGGCCGGATGCGGTATTTTTTGATTAAGTCTTCTAGTGTCTTGACCAGATGTTTATTTTCAAACTGAATGGCCGATAAATTGACTGCAATTGGATATAACGCTGTACCTTGTGTTTCCCACTCTTGTATTTGCTTACAGGCTTGCTCGAGTGCCCAGTAACCCATCGGAACAATCAAGCCAGTTTTTTCAGCACCATCGATAAACATATGCGGGCTAAGCAGTCCAAAACTAGGATGCTGCCATCGAATCAATGCTTCAACACCACAAATTTTAAGCGTGGTGTCATATTTGGGCTGATAGAACAACACAAATTGTTTTTCTTCAACAGCCTTATACAGGTCATTAATTAACTTGGATTGACTGCGTGTTTCATTTTGCTCACTCGAATAGTTAAAAATCGAGTAGGTATTCCGGCCTTGATCTTTGGCCATGACCATGGCGATATCGGCATTAATGAGCAAATCTTGCATGTTGTGACCATGTTCAGGATAAATCGCAATCCCAATACTGCCCGAGATATTAATTTCTTTACTGGTGATCTGGTAGGTTTCTTGCAAATGTTTGAGAACATCTTCTGCGATTTTTGCAACTTGGCGGGTTGTTTTATTTTCGATAATCAGTAGGAACTCATCACCTCCAATCCTGAGCAACTTCCCGTTTTCATCGAGCTGCTCTTGAATGCGATTGGCCACCTGAATCAGTAATTGATCACCCACGTGGTGGCCAAATGCATCATTGATCGACTTAAAGCGATCTAGATCCAGATATAAAAATGCAATTTTTTCATGTTGCTGGTGCGGGTCTGCAAATCGGTCTTTAACATAGTCCATCAAAAACAAACGATTGGGCAATTTAGTTAAATTATCATGTACAGCTAAATTGGCCAGTTCGCGGTTGAGTTTAAGCAATGCCTTATTACGCTCTTCAAGACGCAACTCCAACACGGCCACGCAATAACCCGCCATCAATACCAAACTGGTAATAAAAATAATCGTAAATAACAGCAAGTCATGACTGGTCTGATTCAGCGCAATGCCGCTAGTCAAATCTTTATCGATAAACATCGTGGCAGTCATGCCGGTATAATGCAAACCGACAATCGCAAGTGCCAAGGTAGTTGCGGCAGCAAGTTGCAGGTACACTTTATTTTTTTGCGCGTTTTTATATTTAAAGATCAATAAAAAGGCAAGTCCTGACCCGCTAATCGCGATCAATACAGAAAACACCACCAATAACGGATCATAGTCGATGGTGTAATGTTCGAGTATCAGTCCCATCATGCCAGTATAATGCATACCGGAAATGCCCAAGCCCATAAGCACCGAACCAATCACCAGACGTGCAATCGGCAAGGTTTCACGAGTAATCAACCAGATTGCAAAGGTCGATGCCACAAAAGCAATCAGGTAAGAAACCAGCGTTAAACTCGGATCAAAATAATATGGCTTGGGTAAATGGCAAGCCAGCATACCGACAAAATGCATGGCCCAGATCGCAAGACCAAGGACCAGACCACAGCCCAGCATAATGATCTTTTCATAAGGTAAATAATGTTTTTTAAAAATTAATTGTTGCAAAGAGATTGCGACAAAGCAGATTATCACCGCCAGAACAATAGAACCGATGACAATGGTACTGTCGTAATCAACATGTTCCATAAAGGACTTCCATGATTATTTATTAAACTGCTTGCTGTTTTTAGAGTGTTAGGCAACAACAACGCATCATTATTATTGTTAATCCGACCCACACGATTACTTATGATTCTAACATTAAAGCGCTTCTTTACTATTCGTAAATCCACCTTTTTTTATTTTAAAAATCAATGAAATAAAACACGTTATTTAATTATTATTATGAATCAATTCACATTATCTAATTAAAAAGGTAAAAAAAATCCCGTCTCAAGACGGGATTTTTTTACCAAAAAGAAAAATTAGTTTTTCTCTTTGTCTACGATTTTGTTGGCTTGAATCCACGGCATCATTGCACGTAATTTCGCACCTGTTACTTCAATACCGTGTGCAGCATTTTGACGGCGACGTGCAGTCATAGAAGGATAGTTCAACGCACCTTCCTGAATGAACATTTTCGCGTATTCGCCAGATTGAATACGTTTAAGTGCATTACGCATCGCTTCGCGAGACTGTTCGTTGATTACTTCAACGCCAGTTACGTATTCGCCATACTCCGCATTGTTTGATACCGAGTAGTTCATGTCCGCAATACCGCCTTCGAACATCAAGTCTACAATTAACTTAAGTTCGTGCAAGCATTCGAAGTATGCCATTTCTGGTGAATAACCCGCTTCAACCAAAGTTTCGAAGCCCATTTTAACCAGTTCAACTGCACCACCACAAAGTACCGCTTGCTCACCGAACAAGTCAGTTTCAGTTTCTTCGCGGAATGAAGTTTCGATAATACCGGTACGGCCACCACCAACACCAGAGGCATAAGACAATGCAACGTTACGTGCATTACCTGAAGCATCTTGATGGATTGCGATCAAATCAGGTACACCTGAACCGCGCTGGAATTCAGAACGAACTGTATGGCCTGGTGCTTTTGGTGCAACCATGATCACGTCAAGATCTTTACGTGGAACAACTTGGTTGTAAAGAACAGAGAAACCGTGTGCAAATGCTAAAGTTGCACCTTCTTTGATGTTTGGCTCAATCACATCACGGTAAAGTTGTGACTGGAACTCGTCCGGAGTCAAAATCATCACCAAGTCAGCTTGTTTCACAGCTTCAGGCACTTCTGCAACTTTTAAGCCAGCATTTTCAGCTTTTTTCCAAGATGCTGAATTTGCACGCAGACCAACAGTCACGTCTACACCAGAATCTTTTAGGTTTAGCGCATGCGCGTGACCTTGTGAACCGTAACCAATAATTGCTACTTTTTTGCCTTGGATGATTGATAAGTCACAATCTTTATCGTAAAAAATTTGCATCTGTTTTCTCCGCTAAAATACGTTAATTTGGTTTAAATACTTAATACTTTTTCGCCACGCGCGATACCCGAGACACCTGAGCGAACCACTTCTAAAATGGTATTTTCAGCTAAGGCATCAATAAATCCATCGAGCTTATCTGTCGTCCCTGCGATCTGGATGGTATACGTGGTCGGTGTCACGTCGACAATTGCGGCGCGGAAGATATCCGCTGTACGCTTGATTTCCGCACGTGCTGAACCCAAGGCTTTAACCTTGATCAACATCAGCTCACGCTCAATATGTGCGCCTTCTGAAAGATCAACCACTTTGACCACTTCAACCAGCTTATTTAGCTGCTTGGTGATCTGTTCGATTTTGTGATCATCACCATAGGTGGTCAGGGTTAAACGCGACAAGGTCGGATCTTCTGTTGGTGCAACATTCAAGGTTTCAATGTTGTAGCCACGTTGACTAAATAGCCCGACTAGACGTGAAAGCGCACCAGCTTCGTTCTCAACGAGTACCGAAATAATGTGTCTCATTAAATGCGCTCCCCTTTAGAAATCCACATATCACGCATCGACTGACCCGCAACCAACATTGGATAAACGTGCTCAGTACGATCAACCATGACATTGATAAACACACATTTATCATTGATGGCCATGGCCTCTGCAAGCTTAGACTCTAACTCATCGGCATGATCAATCTGAATACCAACATGACCATAGGCGTCCATCAGCTTGGCAAAGTCAGGTAAAGACTCGACATAAGAGCTTGAATGACGGCCTTCATAGTTCATATCCTGCCACTGTTTAACCATCCCGAGGGCACGGTTATTGAGGCACAGAATCTTCACGTTTAAGCCATATTGCTTACAGGTCGAAAGTTCCTGAATACACATCTGGATCGATGCTTCGCCTGTAATACACACCACGTGCTGATCAGGACAAGCCAGTTTGGCTGCCATCGCATACGGCAAGCCAACGCCCATGGTGCCAAGACCACCCGAGTTGATCCACTGACGCGGACGCTTGTACTTGTAATACAGTGCGCCAAACATCTGATGCTGCCCAACGTCTGAGGTGATAATCGCTTCACCATCAGTCGCTTTATAAAGCGCCTCGACCACCTGTTGTGGCTTCATTTCACCGTTTTGCGCGGCTTGATATTTCAATCCGTGAACTTTACGCCACTCATTGATTTGCTCCCACCACTCAGCCATCGCTTCTGGGTTTGGCTTCGACACATTCAGCTGCTTAAGCTGTGTCAGCATTTCCTGAAGAACTGGCTGTACCGCACCCACAATCGGGATATGCGCCATAATGGTTTTTGAGATGGCCGCCGGATCGATATCAATATGAATGACTTTGGCATTTAAACAGAACTTGGCCGGATTATTGGTCACACGGTCATCAAAACGTGCACCAATTGCCAAGATCACATCGGCATTATGCATGGCCATATTGGCTTCATAGGTACCGTGCATGCCAAGCATACCCAAGAATTGCGGATCATCACCCGGAAATGCACCCAAGCCCATCAAGGTATTGGTTACAGGGAAACCCAGCACACGTGCCAGTTCTCGGAGCGATTCAGATGCATTGCCTTGTACCACACCACCACCGGTGTAAATCACCGGACGCTTAGCGGTTAATAGCTCATCTACAGCTTTACGAATTTGACCCGAATGGCCGCGAGAAGGTGGCTGATACGAACGCAGCTTGACCTTTTCTGGGTATTCATAGGCAAATTTTTCAGCAGGATTAGTCACATCTTTTGGAATATCAACTACGACCGGACCAGGACGACCCGATGAAGCGATATAAAATGCTTTTTTAATAATTGCAGGAATTTCACTTGCATGACGGACTTGGAAACTGTGTTTGACGATTGGACGGGAAATTCCCACCATGTCTGTTTCCTGAAACGCATCTTCACCAATAAGATGTGACGCAACCTGTCCCGATAGAATGACCATCGGAATAGAGTCCATATATGCAGTTGCAATTGGAGTTACGGTATTGGTTGCCCCTGGGCCAGACGTGACGAGTACAACACCAGTTTTTCCGGTTACACGCGAATAGGCATCAGCCATATGACCAGCTGCTTGCTCGTGGCGTACCAGATAGTGATTGATTTTGTCTTGTTGAAAGAGCGCATCATAAATATGTAAAACTGCGCCGCCTGGGTATCCAAAAACGTGCTCAACGCCCTCATCCGCGAGTGCGCGAACGAGCATTTCACCACCAGATAAAAGTTCCAACGTGATTCACCCTAGTCTTTATCACTATTTATGGGAGGCACAAATAGTGTTCATTCATTTACTGTCTGCATTGTTATAGCACACATAGTTCCAAGTTTTTGCTGCAATAGGAAAAATTTCTGAGCTCACAACCGTTTGAGTTGTTACAGCATCGTAGAAGAACTGTTGGGATAAACAGCACTTGGACAAAATCATTTTCTCGGCTAGAGAAAATGTCCATTGCAAACCATGTCATTTAGTCGAAGGGTGATCGAATAAATGCATATAAAACTAAAGCAAGCATTTTTTATGTTTCGCCCTACAAAGTCAAGTTTTAAAGTACATTTTTTGGCATTAATTTAAACCTGAATAGTTTTTAAACAGTTTTCGTAATCATCTCCTGCACAGGATTTATTTTCGCTCTCAATCAAATATGCTATTAATATTCGATGTGATGCATGGTCGAGTGCGCTGAAATGCAAAAAATAAAACAAAATCACCTTTCAATCATGATGTCCTTAGTGCTAATTAGTAGCGTTGCTTTTACGACTAACATGCTTTACGCCCAAAGCTATTATAAGTGGATCGATGCTCAAGGTTCGACCCACTACACCAAAACGCCACCGCCCAAAGGTGCAAGAAAGCAAGGTAAAGTAGATACGTACAGCTCAACATCCAGCACCTCTGCTGCTACATCAAGCCCTACGACACCGCCAACACCTACTACAAATACAACCACATCATCATTTGGGAGTAATTCAAGCCCTGCCAGTGCGCCAGCCACCGCACCTGCTATCCCTAGCGAATCATCAAAGCGCGACATCGCTGATCGCAGCAATCCCACCATGAAAACACCGGCTCGCACAGCGTCAAGCAGCACTTTTTAAACGAGGCCTGTTCAATTATTTTCAGATTGCTTTGCAAGTTTTTACGCATCTGCCTGAAAATACCTGCCCACATGATTCACTTCTTTATGGGTTTTGCGCTATGCTGTGCAGCAATATTTTTTAACTTCATTTTGTTGTTGCCAATACATTTATGACTACCGCACACATTGACGCCGAATATCAAGCCAATGCGATCGAATCTCAGGTTCAAAACGACTGGGAAAACCGCAAAGCATTTAAAGTCGCAGACACTGTTGAAGGAAAACATCGTTATATCCTGTCGATGTTTCCATATCCAAGTGGCAAACTGCATATGGGTCACGTGCGTAACTACACCATTGGCGACGTGATCAGCCGTTTTTATCGCCTCAAAGGTGAAACGGTACTGCAACCTATGGGCTGGGATGCGTTTGGTCTTCCTGCCGAAAATGCAGCTATTGCACATCAAGTCGCACCGGCAAAATGGACGTTTGAAAATATTGCCTACATGCGCGACCAACTGAAAAAACTCGGTTTATCGATTGACTGGGACCGTGAATTTGCCACCTGTACACCAGAATACTATCACTGGGAACAATGGCTCTTTGTGCAGTTGTATAAAAAAGGCCTGATTTATCGCAAGCTCTCTACCGTCAATTGGGATCCGGTAGACCAAACCGTTTTGGCCAATGAGCAGGTTGAAAATGGTCGTGGTTGGCGCTCGGGCGCTTTGGTTGAAAAGCGCGATATTCCGATGTATTACTTCCGCATCACCGATTATGCACAAGAACTGTTAGATGATCTTGATACGCTCAAAGATGGCTGGCCGCAACAGGTCTTGACCATGCAGCGTAACTGGATTGGTCGCTCAACGGGCATGGACATCACGTTCCCATCGGCTAACCCAGAAATTTATGCCGATGCTTTAACAGTTTATACCACACGTGCCGATACGCTGATGGGTGTGACCTATGTAGCGGTTGCCGCAGAGCATCCAATGGCGCTTAAAGCAGCCGAGAATAACCCTGAATTGGCGGCATTTATTGAAGAATGCCGTATGGGCTCGGTTGCCGAAGCCGATTTGGCCACCGCTGAAAAGAAAGGCATGTCGACTGGTTTATCGGTTAAGCATCCGGTCACAGGTGAAACCCTTCCTGTTTGGATTGCCAACTATGTGTTGATGTCGTATGGCTCTGGTGCTGTGATGGCTGTGCCTGCTCACGACGAGCGTGATTTCGAGTTTGCCAATAAGTTCAATCTACCGATCAAGCAAGTGATTGATGCCAAAGGCGCAGATGATGCTGAGTATTCGGTAAACACGTGGCAAGAATGGTACGGCTCTAAAGATGGAATTCTGGTCAACTCTGGTGAATTTGATGGATTGCAATTCCAAGCAGCATTTGATGCATTCCTTGCAAAATTAGAACCACAAGGTTTAGCAAATTCGAAAGTTCAGTTCCGTTTACGTGACTGGGGTGTATCACGCCAGCGCTACTGGGGCTGTCCAATTCCAATGATCAACTGCGATAGCTGTGGTCAGGTTCCGGTTCCAGAAGAGCAGTTACCTGTAGTATTACCGACCGACGTTGTTCCAGACGGATCGGGTAATCCACTCAATAAAATGCCTGAGTTTTACGAAACGACTTGCCCATCGTGTGGTGGTCATGCGCGCCGTGAAACCGATACTCTCGATACTTTTGTTGAGTCATCTTGGTATTATGCACGCTATGCCTCTCCTGACTTTACCGGCGGAATGGTCAAACCAGAAGCAGCGCAAAGCTGGTTACCGGTCAATCAATACATTGGTGGCGTAGAACACGCGATTTTGCATTTGTTATATGCGCGCTTCTTCCACAAACTCATGCGTGATGAAGGCGTGGTTCAAGGCGATGAGCCGTTTACCAATCTACTGACTCAAGGCATGGTGCTGGCCGATACATTCTATCGCGAAAGCGAAAGTGGCAAAAAAACCTGGTTCAACCCTGCCGATATCATGCTTGAACGCGATGAAAAAGGCCGTATTGTCTCTGCCAAATACAGTGGCGACGGGCAAGAAGTGGTGATTGGCGGACAAGAAAAAATGTCTAAGTCCAAAAATAACGGCATTGATCCACAAGCGATTATTGATCAATACGGCGCAGATACTGCACGCGTGTTTATGATGTTTGCTGCCCCACCTGATCAATCACTTGAATGGTCAGATGCAGGCGTAGAAGGTTCTAACCGTTTCTTAAAGCGTGTTTGGCGCCTTGCGACTGGATTCTTGGAAAAAGGCTATGCGCAGGCAGCAATTGCTGGCGAGCTATCTAAAGATGCACAAGACTTGCGCCGTAAAACGCATGAAACCATTCAAAAAGTGGGCGATGATATTGAGCGCCGTCATGCATTTAATACCGCCATTGCAGCCTTGATGGAATTACTCAATGCCACCAGCAAATTTGAAGTTCAAACTGCTGACGATGCTGCCGTTGCGCGTGAAGCCATTGAAACCTTGCTGACCTTGCTGGCACCATTTGCACCGCACTTGAGTCAGACCTTACTGGCAGAATTCGGCATCGACTTGATTTCAGCACAATTCCCAACGGTGGATGCGTCTGCATTGACACGAAATACACAAACCATCGTTGTACAAGTCAATGGTAAACTACGTGGTAAGTTGGAAGTGTCGGTCGAAATTTCTAAAGATGAGCTGTTGGCACAAGCCAAAGCGTTACCGGAAATTCAGCAATTTTTAACAGGTCCAACCAAAAAAGAAATTGTGGTGCCAAACAAACTGGTTAACCTAGTGGTTTAATTCTAACAAGCGTCAAGAGGAACAAGCATGCACTTAGTTCAACGTTTAGCAGCAGTTGTTTTAACTTTAGGTCTAAGTGCAGGCTTGGTCGGCTGTGGATTTCATTTGAAAGGAATGAATCCATCTGCCAGCCCGATGGCTTACACTAAAATTCAGTTGGCTTTACCAGCCGATACTGAGGAGCTAGAAAAGCAGTTGAGTGTTTATCTCACTGCATCTGGCGCACAAATCAGTCAGGCCAATGATGCCTATGTGCTTCGTGTACTCGATTACACCCCGCGCAGACAGCTTCTAAACGGTAAACTCACTGAAGTGCTGTTGCGTTTAACTGTGACCTTCCAAATTGAAGATCGTCAAGGTCATGCGCTGACAGAACCAAGAACCATTACCGCAACACGTAACTATCAATACGATGTGGCAACGGTCAACACCGACAATCAGCAAGAAATTTATCTGAACCATATCATTGTCGATGATGTGGCACAGCAAATTGCTCGTCAGATTTCAAACAATCGTTTACCTCAGGTCACTGCTCAGCCTTAAGGCTGTGTGATTCATATGAAACTGGATTACTTACAAGCACTTAAGCGGGTCGACGAAGCCCGTGGTGCTTGGATTGTTCACGGTCAGGAGCCTTTGCTTGAGCAAAATCTACTTGATGCCTTTCGTAAGAGCTGGCAGGCGCAAGAGATCGAGCGGCAGCGTTATGACATTGGCAGCGTGAGTGACTGGAAAAACGTGTTTAATGGTTTAAATAGCCTATCGCTTTTTTCGCAGCAACTGGCAATTGAAGTGCATGGCAACATCAAGCCCGATGCCAACGGTATCAAGCAACTCAAAAGTTACTTGCAGCACAATGAGCATAATCTGCTACTGGTGGTATTGCCTAAACAGGATGCCTCAAGTCTAAAGTCGTCTTTTTTTCAAACGGTTGAAGCCAATGGCGTGATTGCGCATTTGAGCGCACAGTATCCACAAGATCGTCAGCGCATTCTGGCAAAAGAAGCAGAAAAAATTGGGATACAACTGGATCAGGATGCTTGGACATGGCTGATGCAACACCACGAGCATAATCTGCTTGCGGCTAAAAACAGTCTCATGCGCGTAAGCGATACCTTCCCCGACCATCAACTGATTCAAATTGAACAGTTGTATGCCTGCCTGCAAGATCAATCACGTTATACCACCTACGATTTAAGTGATGCCATGTTACGTGGCAATCTGGCGCAATCAGTCAAAATCTTTCAATATCTGATTGGTGCGGGAGAACCCCATAGTCTGATTTTGTGGACATTAAGCAAAGAAATGCGTTTGCTGATGCAGCTCTTTGAGCAACCGCAAAATGCATTACAACTGGGGATCTGGAAAACCAAAGTATCGGATTATCAGCAGGCACTGCGTCGCTTAAATCCGCAGTGTTTTTTAAACTGGCCTGCCTTATTGTTACGTATCGACAGTGCCATTAAAGGCATGTCGGATGAAAATCCCGAGCACTTGATTTTACAGGCGCTGGCTGAATTATGTGGTACTTCGCTGTTTGCCCAACCAGCCTGATGAATGTATTTGATTGAACTAAATTAATAAAAATATTCACGTTTTATTCTCATTTCACTTCTATACTAGCGCCAGTCCTTCTTACTTTGCCTGTATCGCTATGCCTAAAATAAAACCATCTAGACTTGTGATTATTGCTATTGGTATTGTGCTGATTGCCCTTTTGGCTTGGTTCTTTTTGAAACCTAAGCAACAGCAACCGCAGTACATCACCGAAACAGCAAACTACGGTAATCTTGAAAATACGGTACTGGCGACCGGTACACTGGATGCCACCAAACTGATTAGTGTCGGTGCACAGGTATCTGGTCAGGTGAAGAAGATGTACGTTCAGTTGGGCGATGAAGTGAAACAAGGGCAACTCATTGCACAAATCGATTCGACCACGCAGGAAAACAGTTTAAAAACCGCAGATGCCAATATTCGTAATTTAGAAGCTCAGCGTTTACAACAAGAAGCCAATCTGAATGAGGCACAGTTGGCGTATCGTCGTCAGCAGCAAATGTTTGCACAAGATGCCACGTCTAAAGCCGAACTTGAATCTGCCGAAGCCAGCTACAAAACGGCTCAAGCTCAGATTAAAGCGATTAATGCGCAAATTGAATCGGCTAAAGTGACGCGTTCGACGGCACAAACCAATATCGGATATACCCGCATTGTGGCGCCGACTGATGGAACGGTAGTGGCCATTGTGACGGAAGAAGGTCAGACGGTAAACGCCAACCAGTCGGCTCCAACGATTGTGAAAATTGCAAAATTACAGAACATGACGATTAAAGCCCAAGTCAGCGAAGCCGATATCATGAAAGTGGAAAAAGGCCAGCAGGTGTATTTCACAACTTTAGGCGATGACAAAAAGCGCTATGCAACACTACGTCAGATTGAACCGGCACCAGACTCAATTTCTAGTGAATCTACTTCATCTAGTAACTCATCTAGTTCAAGCAGCAGCACCGCAATTTATTATAACGCCCTGTTTGATGTACCCAATGAAGATGGCAAATTACGTATTGATATGACAGCTCAGGTCTATATTGTTTTAGATTCGGTCAATCATGCCTTACTGGTCCCGTCTTCTGCCTTGTCGACACGCTCAGCAAATGGTCAGGGTCAATCAAATCGTAATAAAAATGCTGCTGCATCTTCGGCGACAGTCAGCCATAAAAAAGACAAAACTGATGCACCTAAACTCGAACGCCTGAACTTAACCGCAGAGCAAAAGCAGGCAGTCGAAGCAGGAAAAGCCACGCTCAGTGTGGTGCGTGTATTAAATGCAGATGGTACGGTGCAGCCAAAACAAGTATTGATTGGTATTAACAACCGAGTCAGTGCACAGGTCTTGGCAGGGCTTAAAGCAGGTGATCAGGTGGTGATTGCTGACAGTGCAGATACCTCAGCTGCTAACGCCAATAGTGGTAATCGTCGTCGTGGACCAATGGGATTCTAAGCATGACCAAACAAGCTTTGCTTGAAGTCAGCAATCTGGTACGAGAGTTCCCTGCTGGCGATAGCACCATACAAATTTTAAAAAATATTGATCTGACGATTTACGAAGGCGAACTGGTGGCAATTGTCGGCCAGTCCGGTTCGGGTAAATCGACCCTCATGAATATTTTAGGCTGTTTAGATCGACCGACCAGCGGCAGCTATAAAGTGAGTGGGCAAGAAACCGGAAAACTTGAACCCGATGATCTGGCCAAGCTCCGCCGTGAATATTTCGGATTTATCTTTCAGCGTTATCATTTGCTCGGAGATTTATCTGCAGAAGGCAATGTGGAAGTTCCAGCAGTTTATGCAGGCGTTAATCCAGCTGAACGTAAACAGCGTGCAACAGCACTGTTGACCGAGTTGGGACTGGGCAGTAAAACCCAGAATCGTCCAAGTCAACTGTCGGGTGGTCAACAACAACGTGTCTCGATTGCCCGTGCGCTGATGAACGGGGGCGATGTAATTTTAGCCGATGAACCTACCGGTGCTCTCGATTCGCATAGCGGTGTCGAGGTGATGCGGATTTTGCGTGAGCTCAATGCAGCAGGTCATACCGTGATTATTGTAACGCACGATATGCAAGTGGCCAAAAATGCCACCCGAATTATTGAGATCAGTGATGGCGAGATTATTGCTGACCGCGCCAATACTCCTGAGTCCGCCGCTACACAAAAAGCTGAACCAGATCCTGATGCTGCACCCGCCCTTGCGCACAAGCAAAGTAAAAGTCAAAGTGTGTCATCTTGGCGATCATTTTTAGATCGCTTGTCTGAAGCGTTTCAGATGGCGCTGATTTCAATGAATGCACACCGCATGCGCACCTTTCTGACCATGCTCGGGATTATTATCGGTATTGCATCTGTGGTAACTGTGGTGGCGCTCGGAAACGGCTCACAGAAACAGATTCTGGAAAATATCAGCAGTTTGGGTACCAATACCATTACAGTCTTTCAAGGTCGTGGCTTTGGTGATAATTCCAAAACCGCCAACTTTAAAACACTGGTTCCAACAGATGCCGATGCCTTGGCAACTCAACCTTATGTTACAGCAGTCTCGCCGATGGTGAGTAGCTCCAAAACCATTCGTTATCAAGAGAATGAAGCCACCGCCACCATCAATGGTGTAGGAAATGACTTTTTTGGCGTGCGTGGCTTAACCTTTAAAGATGGGCAAAGTTTTGATGCAGTCAGCGTGCGGGATCGCTCGCAAGATGTGGTAATTGATACCAATACCCAAAAGCAGTTTTTTGCAGATGGAACCAATCCGATTGGGCAAGTGATTTTACTGGGTAGCGTACCGGCTCGAATTATCGGCATTATCGAGCCGCAAAGCAGCGCAATGGGTTCAGATGATAGCCTGAACGTCTATATGCCCTATACCACTGTGATGAGCCGTATGCTGGGTCAGTCAAATGTGCGTAGCATTATCGTCCGTATTAATGATCAGTATTCCACCAGTGCTGCTGAAAATGCCATTGTGAACTTGCTTACCTTGCGACACGGTCAGCAAGATATTTTCACCATGAACAGTGACAGTATCCGTCAGACCATTGAAAAAACCACCAGCACCATGACGCTTTTGGTGTCTGCCATTGCCGTCATTTCACTGGTTGTTGGGGGAATTGGGGTTATGAATATCATGCTGGTTTCTGTGACGGAACGAACTCAAGAAATTGGGGTACGCATGGCGGTTGGTGCGCGTCAAAGCGATATTTTGCAGCAATTTTTAATTGAAGCCATTCTGGTGTGTTTAATCGGTGGTGTACTTGGCGTATTACTGTCCTTGGGATTAGGTCAACTTATCAACAAAGTTGCCGCCGGGAATTTTGCAGTGGCGTATTCAACCACCTCGATTGTTGCGGCTTTTGTTTGCTCAACCCTGATTGGTGTGGTCTTTGGTTTCTTACCCGCCAGAAATGCTGCTCAGCTCGATCCTGTTGCGGCCTTGTCTAGAGAATAAGAGGAGCTCTCATGCCATCATCTAAACTTACTACGCTGTGTGCCATGCTCGTTGCCTCCTCGACGTTGGTCGGTTGTGCTGCAATGGTGAAAACACCCTATCATGCACCCGCTGTACAAACACCTTCGAGCTTTCAATACGACAAGACCCAAGTCGCATCAAATTATGCCAATTATGCCGACCGCTGGTGGACATTATTTGGCGATACACAGCTCAATCAACTGGTCGATCAGGTGATTGCCAAAAATACTGATTTGGCTGTGGCAGGTATTACACTTCGGCAGGCTCGATTAAAAGCTGGCTTGGCTGCAGATCAGCAAGGCCCACGCGTTAATTCAAGTGTTTCGAGTAGTCAGAATATTGACGTAAACTCGGGTGATAGAAGTTCAAATGGCCTCTCGCTCAATGCCGGGGTAAGTTATGAGCTGGATTTATTTGGTAAATTGGCGCGTCAGACCGAAGCTTCGAAATGGGAAGCGTTGGCTACAGCGCAAGATTTACAGGCGACTGCACAAACCCTGATTGGCACCACCACGAAGCTCTACTGGCAATTGGCTTACTTAAATGAAAGCTTGAGTACAGCACGTCAAAGCTTAGCTACTTCTGAAAAACTGTATAGTTTGGTAAACAGCCAATACCAAGCGGGTGCTGTTTCTGGGCTGGATTTAACACAAGCCGAACAATCGGTCCAAAGCCAAAAAGCCAACTTAAGCCAGATCCAACAAAGCTTGGTAGAAACCCGAACAGCGCTGGCCGTACTGTTGCATATTCCTGTGCAGCAATTAAATATCCAAGAACCACAGCGCCTGCCTCAGGTCAATTTACCGCAAATTCAAGCGGGATTGCCAGCCAGCATTTTGTCACGACGTCCAGATTTACGTGCAGCTGAGTTACGCTTACGCGAAACCTTGGCAACTAAAGATGCCACCACGGCCAGTTATTATCCATCGATCAGTCTAACGGGAAGTTTAGGTTCAAGCAGTACATCACTCACAGAGCTGATTAAAAACCCAGTGTTGGCGCTTGGTGCGAATTTGAGTTTGCCTTTTTTGCAATATAACGACATGAAAAAGAATATTGCCATTAGTCAACTCGATTATGAAAAAGCCATTATTCAGTATCGTCAGACCTTGTATCAGGCTTTTGCCGATGTTGAAAATGCACTTTCTGCTCGTACCGAGTTGAATCAGCAAGTTCAATTTCAGCAACGAAATCTCGAACTAGCAGAGAAAGCAGAACGTCTGACCGATGTGCGTTATCGTAATGGCGCGATTGCACTCAAAAATCTATTAGATCAGCAGCAAACAACGCGAACTGCGCGCTTAAGTTTGGTCAATACCAAGCAAAGCCAATACAATGCCTATGTCACACTCATGCAGGCACTGGGTGGCTCTCCAATTCAATAATAGATGTATAAAAAAGCCACTACGGTGGCTTACTTTTCTTGATCAAAATAATTTTCTGGATAAGGATCTTTTCCTTTGAGATTTTTTCGATATTTCATAACACTCATCAGAACACGATCATCAGTTAAAAATTATTATAAAAATTCTGCTTTTTAGGAGTACCAGAACTTGGTCTTTCAAATATTTTTTCTGATAATGATAAAAAATCCCATGTGAATTATGATAATAGAAGTAAGTTTAAGAACATATATTTCAACTATTTTAGCTGCATGCTAAATATGAGTTTAATATAAAAATAGTTAAAATCTTTTTAAACTATTTATGGCAATACTTCAAACTCTCATTAGCTAACACAAAGTTTCTTTTCAAGAATTCATATCTCACTTAAAATTTATACAATATGTGTAACATTATGACTTATAAAAAGATGATGAAACAAAATCTTGTAATTTTTTTATTTTCAACTCTTGCTTTAAGTGCCTGTGCAAAATCGACAGAAACCTCCACTAAAGCAGCTCAGCCTTCAGCCGAATTACAGCAAAAAATTCAAAAACTCGTTGAAAAAACCAAAAAGAATATGATTTTTGTTGAGGGCGGAAGCTTTATGATGGGTGATTTTGGTCATGTCACACGTAAAGATAAATTACCTATCACTGGCCTTTATGCAGCCATGCCTTTACATAAAGTCACCCTCGATAGTTTTAGTTTAAATGCGTATAAGACCACCTTTGATGACTTTGATATTTATACTGAGGCGACTGGGCAGAAAAAAATTGCAATGGAAGAAATTTCCAAAAAGTTACGCGTACCAAATGCACCCGCAGGTGTGCGCTGGCAACAAGCACACGATTACTGTCAATGGCTAGGCCAACAAGTGGGGATACCAATGACGCTGCCAACCGAAGCACAATGGGAATATGCTGCCAGAAATCGTGGACAATATGTCATCTATCCAACAGATAATGGTGAATATGAACCAGGACGAAATGTTTGGAGTGATGAACAAAGACGTGAATTTACTAAATCTATGCCCGATATTCATGGAGTAAAAGTTCCGACACTTGGTCGGTTTTCTCCGACACCTTTAGGCTTTTATGACTTAGCAACTGATAGCTATGAATGGATGTCGGATTGGTTTGATCCCCAGTATTATAAACACTCACCAGAGAAAAATCCTCGAGGTCCAGCAACAGGAACACTCAAATCGGTTCGAAGTACATATCAAGTAGGCGCTGCAAAGAGCTTACAAATTGGAGGTAGTGTAACGACAATTTATAGAAGTGGTAAGGAAGCTAATCCTCAGTTTGATAAGGATGATAATTTATATCAAATTGTTAATCCTAATTTTTCTACAGCGGTCAGATGCGTATCGAACTCACCAAAACCGTTTAGCTCAAATAAAGAAAGTTAAATGATATTTTATAAGCGATTAAATTTGTTCATTGATAAATACAGCTAACTATAATCACTTAACACAAAGTTTCTTTTCAAGTATCCATATCTCAATTAAAATTTATGCAATATATGTAACGTTATGACTTATAAAAAGATGATGAAACAAAATCTTGTAATTTTTTTATTTTCAACTCTTGCTTTAAGTGCCTGTGCAAAATCAACAGAAACCTCCACTAAAGCAGCTCAGCCTTCAGCCGAATTACAACAAAAAATTCAAAAGCTCGTTGAAAAAACCAAAAAAAATATGATTTTTGTTGAGGGCGGAAGCTTTATGATGGGTGATTTTGGTCACGTCACACGTAAAGATAAATTACCCATCACTGGCCTTTATGCAGCCATGCCTTTACATAAAGTTACGCTCGATAGTTTTAGTTTAAATGCGTATAAGACTACCTTTGATGACTTTGATATTTATACTGAGGCGACTGGACAGCAAAAAATCAGTACTCAAAAAGTATCAAAATTTTTTCGTCAAGAAAATTCTCCGGCAGGCGTGAGTTGGCAACAAGCACACGATTATTGCCAATGGCTAGGCCAACAAGTGGGGATACCAATGACACTGCCGACCGAAGCGCAATGGGAATATGCTGCCAGAAACCGTGGACAATATGTTATCTATCCAACGGATAATGGCGAATATGAACTAGGAAGAAATGTATGGAGTGATGAACAACGACAAAAAGTTAAGAAAACTGTTGGTGTGGATATGCCTATTCCTATTTTAGGAAGATTCCCACCTAGTCCGTTAGGATTTTATGATATGGCAACCGATGGGAATGAATGGATGTCAGATTGGTTTGATCCTCAGTATTATAAGCATTCACCAGAGAAAAACCCTCAAGGCCCAGCAACAGGAACACTCAAATCGGTTCGAAGTACATATCAAGTAGGTGCAGCAAAGAGCTTACAAATTGGAGGCAGTGTAACGACAATTTATCGTAGTGGTGAAAATCCTGAACCCAAAGTTGATGAATCAGATAGAGATTATCTGAATCCAAATGACATGACAGCGGTCAGATGCGCATCGAACTCATCAAAACCGTTTATTCAAAATAAATAGTCGTTAAACAGACATGGAGAAAATTAAGCTATCCATGTCTGATCCTGCGTGATTTGGTATTCATCTGAATCGATTTGATCGATCGGTGCAGGTGCTCGGGCTAAAAATATATCAGATTGTACCAACCCTTGAGCAAGCTGTAATTTTTTAAACTCTAAACTATCAAAATTAGCAATCATATAGTCTTTGGGATAAGCTAATATGCGTTCTCCACGCATCTTAATATATTCATCGATATATTTATTGCCTGAACGATAGTCTTTGGGAAAATTATGATCTTGATTGATTAATATCTTTATTTTTTTCAGGTCGGCTAGAGGCAATACTCCCCCCTTGCGTCCTAAATTTAGAAAATCTAATAACTCACTTTCATTTTCAGCCATATTTTTAATTGATGCATCTCCGTTTGAACTAATATGCTGTAAGGTATTAGTCCAATGGCTTACAACCGTCACACTTTTAAATAAATTTAACACAGCTTCTTTGTGTTCAGGAAAATCATATTCTTTATCTGTTCCCAATATCCACCAGCCTTCAGATTCAGATGGATCATTCATTCGGGTAAGTAATCCATGCCGTGTAATGTGATATAAAAAACACCCCCTGCTCTCAGGACTTAAATATTTTAACCATTGGCCCTTAGTGTTGATTTTACGACACATTGCAATACGTTGCTCTGCAATTTCTAACTTCTGAGTGAATACCACAAATTTTCTATTAATCTCTGTAATACTGGTCATAAATGAGTTATCTTTTTCAAAAGGCAATAACATACTAATTTTATGTAATAGTATAAAATCATCATGCAGCATATAAACCAATTTTTTAAAAGACACATAGGTCAGCTGATAAGCAATAAATTTGATCAGTTGATCTATCTTATTTAAATCAACCGTAAACTCCAATGCTCCTTTTCCACCCACACCATAACAAGCTGCTATACTCGCTTTAAATCTAAAAGCACCATTATCGTAATATAAACTAAAATCTGCACTTCCACCTATACCTGCACTCAAACCTAGAGTAGGAGAAATTTTTGCCAAGTCAGAAAAGTCTTTTGGCTTTTCAGGATCTAGCCACTGTAATCCACCAAAAGGAGTGATATTTGCTTGCATTCCTGCAAAAGCATTAATTCCTGCATTAAACTTATTATCCTCATTAACTTGATCATCCATACCACCTTTTTTAATATCCAATATGGCTCGCTTAGATGAGTTTAGACTATTGGCTAAAGTTGCCTTAGGATCACGTCTTATACTGCTAATCATCTGCTTACCAGAATTATTATCAATTGTGACAGCAAAAGCTGAAGATGCTGCGAACACTGCTCCAGAAAAACCATAAATTTCTGCGCCACAAATAAAACGAATTGCACCTAAAGGAACATTGTCAATTTGCATCACCCAGCCTTGTAAACTAGGATAAGCCCACAACCATTTTTTCTTTCCTTCAAGAAGTACCATTTTTGCTTGTGCATAAGCTGAGCCACTCGCTTGAAGCCCTTTCGCTCCCCATTTCAAGGTGCCATCATAGCCTGTACTTGCAATCAATCTTAACCATTGTGCTTGAACATCCACTGTTGAAGAATCGCTTGTTTTGTAACTCTCAACTAACTCTGTTGCTGTAATTCCAAAAATTTTAGGATCTGGAACAAGCGTAATCGATTTTTCACCTTTGGTTTTATAAACTTCTGCATGAATACCCTCAACCGTTTTTGTAAAGTTTTCTTTAAACTTTTCACAATCAATCGTCATTAATGTATTGTCTTTATGCCCTGTTTTAGCTGTTTGGGTAGAAGCATTCCAAGGAACCTCATAATTCAGACGATATTCAAATTTGTTTAATCTATTATTCTTGTTTTTTATATGTTGACTTTCATTGGTGTATTTACGCATCGCGTTCATTTTTTGTCGACCATCAGAGGTGGTAAACATTTCAAATGCAATTACTTCACGAATATCAGCCTGATTTTTAAATTTCTGATTTAGAGTTTTTATTGCCTCATCTTGAGCGATCCCTAGATTTTTTTCAGCCTCTCGGATCTGTTCAGGTGTTTTTGCTTCAAGTGCCATTAATGTGTTTACTTTCTCACGCCGCTCATGCAACGTCTTCATAGCATTCGTTAAACTACCCGAGACATCTAAAAAATCTTTAAAATCTTGAGGGCTTAATACGTAAATTTCTTTGGTAACAGGATCTACAATGATTGGAATATTTTGCTTACCAGCCAATAAAGTTGTATTTTTAATATCTGGCATAGTCACTGCAGGTGCAGTTTTAACATACTGAATCTTTAAAACTTCCTGATGTGAAAAAAAAGGCGTGATTAAATCGGTACTAACTTTAACACTACCTAAATCACCATTGTAAAATCTAAACTTTACTGCTTCATTTGAGTAATACAATTGTGTTAAACCAGCTTTTTCAGTCTTTAAACCCTTTAATTCTTTATTATTTTCTTTAATAATATTACCACTAGCATCTAACACATCATAATTTAAACGTGTTTTAAAAATACGTTTCAAGTGATCTCTCAGGTCAACTATGATATATGGTCTTAATCTTAATGTTGTAACTTTAATCTTTTTTTCTGGAACTAAGATATTTGCGTTCTTTTGATTTTTATTATTAAAAATCTCATCTAAATTGATTTTTTTATTCTGTAAATCATTAATACTATCCAATACATTATTATTAATCAAAATATCTGAAGCTTTATGATTAAATAGTTCTGGAAAAATATAACCACCTTTTCCATTATTATGCTTTGGATTGAAAATTTTTACTTGTATAGAAGTTAAACCCACAACTTCAAATACAGCTGTTTCTCCAACTGACGATGTACTACCTTTAGATAAAATTTTACCTTGAGCTGTAATAACATATGCAGTATTGGCCAATGGTTTACTTCCATTTTCACCAAGTAATAATTTTAATTTGTATTGTGCTTTATTCGTCATAGAACTGCCTAAACTTAGTTGAGTTGACTAATGTGATATCCATCATGATCTTCATCATCAATTAAGATATTTACTTTTTGAGGTCCCGAAGTTTTGACGCTCTCAGTTTCCCCCAACCCATTCGTTTTCCCTTTTTTTACACTTCCATCCGCAAGATACATTACATAATGCTTATCTTTTAAAGGCTTACCTTGCGTATCAGTCACTCGATAAGTTAAATAACAAGGCGAATCATTAAAACTCATTTCAGGAACAGTAACTTTCTCCCCACCCTCAAATATATGCTGCCCCGCCTTCACCTCAAATTTTCCACCAGTTGTCGAAAAAACACCTGAATCATTTAGTTTAAGCTGCGAACCATTGACGGTTAAATTTATTTCTTTCGGGCTGATGATATACACCGCCTCCTCCGTAGAAATAATCTGAATATCCTTCCGTGCAATCAGATCCGCCCCATCTCCTTGTGCCTGTAACTCGATCTTGCCCTTGCCGGCATACAGGCGAGCGCCTTGCTGGGCTGCAAACAAACTGATCTTGTCACTGGCGTGTGCAATCAGACTTTTTTGCGTGCTTAGGTTCAGGCTTTCTCCTGCATGCTGGCTCAGTTGCCCGTCTGCACTCAGATGGATGTCTTGGTTGCTGCTCATGGCGATGCTGCTAGGTGCACTTAAGATCATCAGCGCTTGTTTAAATGCCGCTGCCTTGTTCTGGTCTTGTTGTTCGATTTGTTCCAAGAACTGTTTGAGGTTGTCCAGTACTTCAAGCGGATCGGTCTGCTGATTCTTGGCCACTTCACTTAAGGCTTTGGCATTGTTCAGGCTGCTTTCAAGCTGCTGGCTGGCCTCTTTCGCATCTAGGTGCTGGCCCTGTGCCTGCTCTTGTTTGTGGGTGCTGAGGTGTAGCCCTTCACCTGCCCGTACGGCTCCCCACTGGTCGGTACGTAGTTCGAAACCTTCGCCTCGGCCTTCGCTTTCCAGTTGTTCTTTGGGATGGCTCAGATTGCCCAGATTAAGCTGGGTTGCACCATGGCTGCTGTGGAGCTGGCTGCTGATCTGCCCTGTGGTGTCATCAAAGCGGAGCTGGTTGTAGCCACTGCCCTGAATTTCTTCGGAGCGGATGCCACTCAGGTGTCGGGTATGCGGTAACTGTCCTTTGATGTCGAATTTGGTCGGAC
>Ga0308158_10000448_pt1 | contig 67331 bp, 64 predicted proteins | sample PhyBR2_FD_201038 | JGI IMG/M metagenome (GOLD analysis project Ga0308158, IMG submission 201038) | Phyllosphere microbial communities from UC Gill Tract Community Farm, Albany, California, United States - DLSLB.R2 | ecosystem: Host-associated > Plants > Phyllosphere > Unclassified | place: USA... | reverse complement strand
CACCTGTAGCTGCAAAGCAGAGCATAAAGCCATAAAAAGTGAGGTGATGGAACACACGGCGGATTTGTGTGTAACGGTCATCTTGCTCATTACAGCCTTTACCATGCCCACCATCTAAATATTTAAGCGTTAACACATTTTGAGAGGCTTGAATAAGGTCGGGTTTTTCAACTTTGCCGTGAATAACTTTAGACGTCTGTCGCCAAAATTTACTAATTCCAATACCGAGCAAAACAATGGCAACGGTAAAGGTCGCTCCAAACAGTAGCGCTAGAAAGTTATGCGGGAAAATCGCATAGAAATTACCTTGGTAGCCTGCAAACAGGTCGGTGCCTTTGTACCACACCACAGCTAACATGCATAAAAAGAAAATAGCTGATAACGCGGAAACAAAATGTATCCCAACAGACTTATAAAGTCGGCCTAGTGGTTGAGGTGTCGCAAACTCTTGGTAAGTTTCCAAACGTACTTGCGCCATTGCTTTTGGAATGTTTACACCAAACTCGTGTGGCGGGGCATATTGGCAAGCGTGTAAACAAGCACCACAGTTATGGCACAGGTTTGCGAGGTAATGAATATCGGCTTGATTAAACTCAAGGCGCTTGGTCATGGCCGCAAATACAGCACAAAACGACTCACAGTATCGACAAGCATTACAAATCTGTAGCGCTCTTTGAACTTCCTGCTCATGGTCAGAGAGCTGAACAACTGGAATTAGGGCTTTAGTACTAGCATTCATGTTCAACTCCTTGTGAAAGTGCATAGTGGGCGGCATTTTTTCCGGCAATGCGTCCAAATGTCGTTCCAATCGACATACCGACACCTGCGGTATAACCCTGACCGAGTACGTTACCTGCCATCATTTCACCTGCCACAAACAGGTTGCGGCTGGCTTTATTGTTAAAACGTACCGCAGCATCGTCTTCGACCTTTAAGCCTAAATAGGTAAAGGTAATGCCGGGTTTAAGCGCATAGGCATAGAACGGCGGGCGATCGAGAGGAACCGCCCAATGGGTTTTGTTGGGAACAATATTTTGAGTAGTGCAGTCATCTAAAACGGTATGGTTAAATGTGCCTTGTACGCAGGCTTGGTTAAATTCTTCTACGGTGTGACAGAAGGTTTTTACATCTAGTCCGATTTTTTCGGCCAGTTCTTGAATGCTATTTGCTTTTACACCCGCAAACACAGGTGGCATAAAGCGCCCAATCGCTTTTGAATCAATAATCGAATAGGCAATTTGCTGAGGTTGTTTGGCAACAAGGCGGCCCCAAATCGCATAACGTTTTGGCCAGAAGTCTTCGCCTTCATCGTAAAAACGTTCGGCTTTGTTATTGACCACAATACCCAAGGAAACGCAGTCAATACGGGTACAAATACCACCGTCATATAACGGTGCGCGTGCATCAACTGCTACGCAATGCGATTGTGATGGGTCACCAATAATATCGGCACCTTGATCTATCATAAATTTGAGTAAGTTGCCCTGATTAAAGCGGGTTCCGCGAATAATGAAATTATCGGCTGGCCATTCGCCGTTTTCATTTTGTCCCCAAGCTTCTCTTAACCATTCTAAATTAGACTCAAAACCACCGGCGGCCAATACACAGCTTTTAGCTTTAAATACACGGCCATCTTCAGCAATTGCAGCTTCAAAATGTCCGTGGTTTAACTTTAGATCTTTAATTTTTGTGTTGTATAAAATTTCGATGCCAAGTTCCTGAGCACTACGGTAATAGGCATTAATGAGGGCTTTACCGCCACCCATAAAAAACGCATTGGTACGTGCAACATGCAAAGCACCGGATAACGGCGGTTGAAAATTCACGCCATGTTTTCGCATCCAGTCGCGGCAAGTCGCGGTGCTACGAATAACGAGACGAGCTAAGTGTTCATTGGTTTTTCCGGCAGTTACTTTAAGTAGGTCTTGCCAATATTCTTCTTCTGGGTATGCATCGACTAATACATCTTGATGCCAATCATGCATGCAGCGAAGATTACGGGTGTGTTGTGAGTTACCACCACGCCATTCCTCAGGCGCTGCTTCTAGTACCAGTACCGAAGCTCCACTTTCTTTGGCTGTGAGCGCGGCACACAGTGCGGCATTCCCACCCCCAATCACAATAACATCATGCATAGATTTCTTCCTTTCTCAGCTAGGGCTAATGTAGCGTTAAAAGAGAAGATGAAGTGAGAGGCAAACCTTGAATGGGTGTTTAGTAAAATTAAATACTAATAGCTTAAGTGTTTATGAATTGCGCACCAGGCCAACGTTTTTCTTTCATTATGTTGGTCACACAGGCACGAACCACCACTTTCGTGGCTAAGGTTGCAGGCGAGAGCTCTTCTTCAGAGAGACTAATTAAATAGTTAATTCGTTCAATAGTAGGTTCTACAATGCGTAATAAACATAGCTCTTGTCGCGAATTTAACGATGCTCCCGCAGGTTGAATGGTTGCCATCTCAAGTTGGCTAATACTTTGCATTAACAAATGCAGTCCATCAATTTCATAGGCTACTTTAAGTTGATGAATTGTCTGTTCGAGCAACAAGCGCAGCCCATGTCGTTGACTTGGTAAAATCAGGGGGAGTTCTTTAAGCTGTGGATGAGTAATAGTTTGAGTATCAATACAGCTTTCAAGTTGATATTGACTGAGCACTTCTTTGGGTGAGATTAAAAACATCTGTTCTTTCACCAATGGCTGTAGGGCCCACTGAGGGTCGACATCATCGCTAAATATGATGGCTACATCGAGCTGTCTAGTATTGACTAAGGCCTTGAGATCACCCGATAAGCCTTCAATCAAACGGACTTTAATGTCAGGGTATCGATTTCTCATGAGTTTTAAAAAGTGCGTACCAATAACTGCTGCGACACTTGGTGAGAAACCGACGGTGACATGACCACTTAAACGCGAAGAATGTGCAGAATCTACAGCATGGTCTAAGTGCCTAAGTGCAAGTTGAACTTGTTGAAAAAAGGCTAAACCCGCAGGGGTGGGAACTGTACCTAAAGCGGTGCGTTGTAACAAGCGAATAGAAAGCTCGCTTTCTAATTTTGAAATTTGCTGACTTAATGCAGACGTTCCAATATCGAGATTTTTGGCAGCTTTACCCAAGCTCCCTGACTCAATCACTGCAATAAAATACTTGAGTTGTTTAAGTTCCACGGCAAATACTAAATTGACCTTTATTTATTATTCTACACTGCTTTATCACTATATACATTTTGTTCTGTTGAACTGAGTACCCCTAAAAAAAGTGTAAAGGCAACATCAGCTAAAGACGTTGCCTTTTAGCACTTTTATTGTTTAACCTGCTCAAGACCCTGTTGTTCAATAATTTGTGTGGCTTGTGGTGATTTCACAAATTTGATGAGTTCTTTTGCGACTTTTTCATGTTCAGAGTTTTTACCAATACCTGCTGCAAACACGGTGACTTTTTGATATGGCGCAGGAATTGGGCCGACTAAATCAACTTGACCATATTTACCAGTAAAAGGTTTGATTTCGCTGATTTGCTGGAACCCAATATCAAACTGTCCTTCAGCAATACGTTTAGCAACGCGGTCCCCAACCACTTTTTCTGCTTTAGCCGCAATCACTTTGTACTCGACATGCGGGAAGCTTGGAAAAATATCTTTTTCAAGATGTGTGCCGCTTGCACTTGCTGAATAGCCGATATGCTTGGCATTGAGTAAAACTTTTTCAAATTTTTCCGCAGAACTAATATCTGGCTTTGGTGCACCTTTAGGCACAGCCATACCAATGCTTGAATTCACTAAAGCACTTTGTGAATTTGGGCCTACATATCCCTTTTCTGCGAGCTTGTTTAGTTCAGGAGCAGCCAAGACCACCACATCAAAACGTTCACCACGGTCAAGACGGTTTGGGATTGCAGTCGGTGATGCACCCATTGATGAACCAGACGAGAGGTGCACTGTATGGCCAGTTTGCTTTTCAAATATTGGAATGAGTTTTTCCATAGATGAATAGAAACCGCCTGAGCTAATGACTTCGAGGGTGTCTGCGTTAGTAAGAGTTGAACCTAAGCCTGCGCCAGCCAGACAAATGGTCATCAATATAGGGGACTTTTTCATAGTGCCTCACTTTAAATACAAAAAACAACAGTACGAAGATTTGTAGGCTGCCGTACTGTTCATTAAGTTTTCAGGTTAAGTCGTTGTTTTAAGAAATAACCTTTGCAGGTTCAGCAATCGTGTCAGTATTCTTCTGTTGAGACCCACGACATAGATACAAGCTGGCGATCAGGCTACATACTGCAGCGAGCATGAGCCAGAAAGCTGGGGTACTTGCGTTACCTGTATTTTCGACCAGGAAGGTACAGGCCATTGGGGTCATCCCACCAAAAATAGCAGCTGCAAGACTAAACGCTAATGAGAAGCCCACAGTACGAACACGTTTTGGCATTACTTCTGCAAGTGTTGCGACCATGGTGCCGTTGTACATACCAAAGAAGAACGAAAAGTAAGCAAGCGTAATGAGAAGATTCGAAAAGCTTATGTCACTGACCAACCAACTTAGAACCGGATAAGTGGTCAAGATTGCAAGTGAAGTAATACCAACTAAAACTGGACGACGACCAATTTTGTCGGATAGTAAGCCACCCATAGGTAACCAGAAGAAATTTGATAGGCCTACAAATACGGTTGCTAGTAGGCTATCGGTTACTGACATTTCTAAAGTACGTTTTGCATATACAGTGGTGTAAACAGTAATAAAATAGAAAGTGGTTGTGGTCATTGCACTCATCATCATGCCTGCAAGTACAATGCGCCAATTGCTTGCCAATGTGCTGAAAATTTCTTTTGAAGAGGGATGAGTCTTTTGCGCTTTAAAGTCTTCAGTTTCCTCTAAAGTACGACGAAACAAGAAGATTAAAGGAATAATCAAACAACCAATTAAGAATGGAATACGCCAGCCCCATTCACCCACTTGAGCCGTAGTTAAGATGGTATTTAGCCCATAACCCAGTAATGCTGCGAATACAACCGCAATTTGTTGGCTACCAGACTGCCAACTGGTAATAAATCCACGATTTTTATCAGTTGCAATTTCAGCCAGATAAATCGATACACCGCCAGATTCAACACCCGCCGAGAAACCTTGTAACAGACGCCCAATTACCACTAAAATTGGTGCAATAATACCAATAGTTTCATAGCCTGGCACAAAAGTAATCAGTATGGTGCCAATTGCCATTAGGCTTAAAGTCACAATGAGACCTTTACGTCGTCCGACTCTATCAACATAGGCACCTAAGAAAATAGCGCCAAGAGGTCGCATTAGAAAACCCGCTGCAAACACGGTAAATGTCATCATTAAAGATACATATTCGTTCTCAGAGTGGAAAAATTTTGCTGCAATATAAGTAGCGTAGAAGCCAAAAAGAAAAAAATCATATTGTTCTAAAAAATTACCACTGGTTACATTTAATATTTTTTTAAAAGTAGCTGTGCGATTATTTGCGACATCCATTAAAGACCTCCTTGGCCTGATAAAATGGAAACGTTCACAATTTTCAATTTTTGGATGTAAATTGATCTAACCCCATAGACCCTAATATTAAATAGGTTAGAGGTGAGATATTGAGCTATCCTTTGTAGAAAATGTGTTGCCTTGTTTCCAGTTCAAACTACACGTCAATATTTTGATAAACAGAAATCCACTTATCATTCGAAAAGAAATGTAATCCTAAAAATGGATAAGGAGTGATAGGGCAAAATTAATGAGGTATTTAATAAAATTAATGACCCTTTATAAAATAATCTCTGAACATGGCCAAATTTGATTTTGGATCAACTCTTTGACACAAGCTTTAATTGCGGCTTTGGCGGCGAGTGCAGCAGGTGATAATTCTTCTTCAGCAAGACTGACCAAGTAATTGATTCGTTCAACTTCAGGATCAATCAATTTCAGTAATTTTATCTTGTACTTATACTCTTGTAGACAGGCGCTTCCAGGACGAATACTTGCAAGGTCAAGGTGAATAAGACTATCCATAAGCAAATGTAAGCCATCAATTTCATAGACGACATTGAGCTGTCCAATCTTGTGCTCAAGGAATTTTCTTAAACTGTGACGTTGACGAGGTAGTACCAACGGAATGTTACCAATTTGTTGGGATTGGATTATGCCGTTAATAATGCATTCAGAAAGGCCATTTTTTTCGAATACTTCTTTACGTGCCATTAAATACATTTGCTCACGTACCAAGGGCTGTATTGCCCATTGTTTATCAACTTCGTTGGTAAAAATTATAGCGATATCAAGTTGGCGGGAATTAATCGACTGAATTAGGTTCCCTGAAAGTGTTTCCACAATTTCCAGACGAATGTCTGGATAACGTTCAGACATTAATTTCATCAAAGGTATACCAATCAAAGCAGTAATAGTTGGTGGAAAACCTAAACTAACATGGCCTGAAAGTCGAGCTGAATGAGCGGCGTCAACAGCAAAGTTTATTTGACGCAAAATAAGTTGAGAGTGCTTTAGAAATGCAAGGCCAGCCGGAGTAGGCGTGACCCCAAAGGCATTACGCTGTAATAGGCGAATACTTAATTCCTGTTCGAGCTTACTAATTTGTTGGCTAATTGCGGAAGCACCGACATCAAGTTTCTGAGCTGCTTTACCTATGCTGCCGGCTTCAACGACAGCCAGAAAATACTTTATTTGCTTGATTTCCATTACAATGTATTCTTTACGTCCTATGCCTTAGATGGTTATATAAATCAAAGTAATCAATATAGTAGATGTTATCAGTGTTGCTAGAAAAATGTTTAAGTGATGTTGAAAATTTACTAAATGATATTTTTTAAAATATTAGTGTTTTAGCAAAAATACTCCGTAGAGTAATCATACAAGTGTTTATTACACAGGCCAAACTTTACTGGAGAGAATGGACTAGATAACAAGGCCGTTGATTTCACGCTACATGCAAATCACAATAGAGTAGTCCAATTGCTCATAAAGAATTTGTACTCACACTTAGAATTTAACGATATGCATGTAGTCCCTTTAACTCTTTTACAGTTAGAGTTTTTAACTCTTTAAAAAATGTACAAAAAGCTTATGGGTCAAGTTTGGGTAAATTTGATTTTTATATAAATAAAATTTAAATAAAACAATAAGTTGTTAATCTAGTTCAACTGACGCCATCTCCACCAAAATTCAATTCAGAGATGTTCGACTGAATGTAAAAAAGCCTTTAAACTCAATGTTTAAGGCTTTTTTATTGCCTAAATATCTATCATAGACATATACAGGCACTATCTGAAAATCACGCACTATCACTATATGATGTTACACAGGTGTGACACGCGTGTAACAGGTGAACTATGCTTTCAGACTCACAAGTAAAAGCTTTAAAACCAAAAGAAAAAAATATTCATTTGCAGATGGCGAGGGCTTGTCAGTTGATGTATTTCCTACAGGTAAAAAGAAATGGATCGTTACCGAGTAAATGGAAAACAGACTAGAAAGAATTTAGGTGAATACCCTGAGCTCGGGTACAAAGATGCTCGTCAGTGTAAAGCTGAAGCACTAAAAGAACAGTTAGGCGAATCTAAGAAGTACGCTTCTGTTAAGGCTGTAGAGAATAAGTCAGGTGGAAAGTATAACTGGCGTAATCTTAAAAAGTGGTGTCTAGAAAAGGGTAGAGAGATTAAAGACATTGCAGATCCAAATTTTGGAACTGTAAAAATTTATCCTAAGGAAGCATGGGAAGAAGTTTACGGAATTAAGCTGAAAAGTATTTTCAATAATTAAATATTAACCATAGCTTTAACAGTTTTTTAATACATTGTTTTATATGATTTAATTCTGGGTTGAAAAATTGGGTATTTTTTAGAGAAAATATAGTAATCTCTTTAAAACAGTGAAATTATTTAGGTGGTTTTGCTGTTCACTGCCATGTAGGTAGCTTAGAAAATCATAATAAGATTTACCTGTGAATGGGTTCGATTCACTGCTATGTAGGCAGCTTAGAAATGTTCGTAATGAACAGAACGCAGTTAATTTACAAATAGTTAGAAATTCAAAAGGATGGTGGGGATGAAAAAACTAATTATAATTGGTCTAGGAATGTTTTTAAGCTGTACAGTTAATGCAGTTGACTATAAAAGTTTGTTAACAGGAAAAACTTTGCGTATTGAAGGGGCTACATGCGCAGGTATTTCTTTATCTAAAAACTCAGGTTTGATGGGTGAACTACCTTTATCGCATTGCTCTCTCGATCTTCCTGCAAGAGTAAAGTGGATTAGCGATGACACTTTTATGATGGTTCAAAGTAATAAACCAAACGAAATTAGTCCACCTAGAGTTTTTATTTCAAAAATCAAATCTTTAAAAGGAAATAAAGTTGTTCTTACTGAAATTTGGACAGGATGGGGAAATCAGCCGAATGAAGATACTACTTATACAATATTAAAATAAGACGCAGTTAATCTGTAAATGACTAAAAATTCAAAAGGAATACATGGTTAATTATTATCACTTAGCGTTTTTATCCTTTGTTTATTCAACTCAAGTTTACATTGAACGTCATAAATTGGAGTGTCTATAGCAAAGTCAGAACCAGTTGAATTTATGCCTAATTGATACCGACATTCTGACTCGCGATAGTTTAACCAATTTTGTTGAGAGTCTTTAAAGTCATTTTTAGATCGTTCAGGGAGTGAATCAAAAATACTATTAAGAGTATTTTTGAGAAGTTTTTGACTGTTATCTAATTCGGTATTAAGGCATTTTGAATATTTTTCATCTTGTAAGTTAGCGCAATCAGCCCAAGCCCCAACACTAAACGTACAACAAGCAATTAGAAGTAGTTTTTTCATTTAGATTTCCATAATATTGGAGCGTATATTTTGTATACATAATAAATCAATACTCGTGGAAGACGTATGAAAAATTTATTCTTTTTAGATGCAGTGTTATCAACAAAAATCATTACTTTTATTTATTGGATAATGCTAGTTATTGTTGTTTTTTTGGGACTATCAATCGCGATTAATGCTGTAAATATTCCGTTTCTACATGAAATAAATGATTTAGGTAGATGTCTTGTTGCTGTTTTAGTAATTTTTGTAGGAACATTAATTGTGCGTATGTGGGCTGAATTTTGGGTAGTAATTTTTAAAATTCAACAAAATACACGACGTACTGCTGAACTTTTAGATAAGGCTAGAAATAACAACAGCCCATTATGAGAAAAGCACCCTAGGGTGCTTTTTCATATCGAATTTATAAAATCAATGCATCTTTTAGTTGACTAACGTGTAACTAAAAAATTACTTTTACTTAAATACATTCTTTTGATGTGATTAATTTTATGAAAGTTGAAGATGTTGATTATTGCATCAATATGATTTGTGAAGGTCTTAGTTATGAAGTCTGCAGGAAATATTTAGATCCACTATTTAATGGGATACGTAATGATGAAGAAATATCTAAAAGATTTGCAACCATAACAAATTCACACCAAAAATTTATTGAATCATTAAAAAATAATGAAGATTTATGGCAACTTTTTGATGAAGGTTGTATGAATTGGCAAAGTAGCCTAGTTGTTATGGCTCATAGTCAGTATGAGGAAGTTCGCCAAAGAGCTGCTAGGAGCAATAAATTGATTGCACTAGCGTTGATGCATGATCCTGAACCATCAGTTTGAGCAGCATGCGTTTCAGCCTCATCAAAAATTGCTGATATTTTAATGCATGATAAACATCATTTTGTAAGAGCAGTGTGTGCAGTGAAAAGTGAATCATATGGCTTAAAATTAATGAATGATCCTTCTGATTTCGTTCGGGAATGGTGTGCAAATTGGGAAGCTTGTGCAAGACAATATGTAGATGACAAAAGTGAAAATGTTAGGTGGAGATCTTTATATCAGAATAAAAATCTCGCTGAACTTTATATAAAAGATCCTTCGTCTGAGATTAGACTGCTATGTTTTAGTATTGATAAATCTTATGCATCAATATTAAAAGATGATAATGATTGGAAAGTGCGTAAAACAATCTTGATTGAACTTCCAGAAATGGCTAAATACTTCCTAAATGATGAAAATGAAAATATTCGAGATTTAGCAATAAGCCGACTAAAAGCTGATAATTTTTAAAGTTCAACATGATGAAATTAATTGAGAGGATTAATTTAAATTAAAGTCATAAATAAACCAAACCTCCTCGGAAGGTTTCTTTTTGGCCTTAAAATTAGTATCTTGGACTAAATATACTAGAGATATATCATGAAAAGCTTATTTATAATTTTCGGTTTATTGGTTTCAATTATTTGCCTCGGAACAAATGCTAAGGTTCAAGAAGTGCAGAGAAGCGAAGAAACTGGAATGTTAATGAAATGGATAATACCGCCAAAAATTATTTTTAAAGATGAAATATTAAAAGGTTACGACAGAGATATATTAATCTATTTAGAAACCGATGAGCGTGGCTGGGTTCAAAAAGCTGAAGTAAGTAAAAGTAGCGGAGTGGATGACTTAGACAATTTAGTATTAAAGGCTGTGAAAAAATCAAAACTCAAAGTTTGGAATGAGTGGGATAGAAAAACAAATTACCCATCACGCTTAAAACAACCTTTCGACTTTGAAGTTTCTAGGGTTCCTAAATTTGCATTTGACCCAAGGATCGTTCTAAAAAAATCAGATTTAGAAGGTGAAAACAGATCATTAAGTATTTATTTAGAAGCTGATAATAACGGCAAAATAACTAAAGCTGAGATCACTAAAAGTAGTGGATTAACTAAATTAGATAATTATGTACTGAAAGAATTTCAAGAAAAAGCAAGTTTTAAACCTTTAATTATTAATGGTAAGCCTTATTCAATTAAAAAGACTAAAGTTTTTCACTTTCTTCTAAATTCTGCTGAAGAAGGGTAAAGTATAGTTTTACAGATTTTAGAAAACCAAACCCACTCACCCGAGTGGGTTTTTATATTTCAAATCTTCAACAATCACTATTACTAAAATTTCGAACCTTTAGATAGTTTTTCAACAATAAGTCAAATAAACTATATGAAAATAAGGGGAAATAAATGAAAAAATTATTATTTTTAGCAGTTCTTTTAGGTTTGACTGGTTGTAGTGAAACAGACCAAAACGATACTTCTCAAGTAACTTTACAAAGTTTACCAGCTTCCGTTAATTATCGAATGGCAGCATCTCCAAGCGTAATGAGTGCTTCAGCTGCTACTTTTGGTGGGTGGAATCCATTAGGCTTAAAACCTGTCGGAGCATCATCGTTACTTAATGCATCAAAGACATTAGGCGGTATTGCAACAGATTCCCACGCATTAATTACTCCTGCTGTTAAGGATGTAACTAAAGTATTGGTTCGTGGCGCAGGTGGTTTGGCACTTTCCGTAGCTGTAGAGGAATTATTAGGTGCTGTAGATTGGGTGATGGATCCAGCGAATAATCAGATTAGATATAAAGTAGACCCTACTGATCCGTCCGAACAAGAGACTCAATGCAAAAAGGTATTTTTTATTTCTGAGGGGACTAAAAAAATCCAAACATGTAATTTACATGATGCTTGTGACCAAGTGATTTTACACGTGAACTCTCTTGGAAATGGTTACAAGTACAGTTTTAATGGTATTACAGGTACAGTATCTGGTTATTGTAATGTCAAAATGTCAAAATGACAAACATAAGAACAGGCCAAGTTGAAACAGGTGGGTTTTCATATCTTTTGATTTCAAATCCAAACTATAACCCTAATGCAGAACCTAAAGAAAAAACCCTCCCACTCGATGTAGTCTCCCAAGAAATAATCAACAACGCAGAATCAGAAAATGCTGATGCCCAAGCCGTAACATTGGCAGCTGCTCAAGCAATTCTTAGTGAAGCGGAGAATGATGCTGAAAAAGCCAAGCCAATAGAAGATGAATTAGAAAAAAATTCTAAAAAGTGCCCAGATGGCCGTCTAAGAAATTATGATGGTCAATGTTTTATTTGTGGATCTGCTGATTTAGAACAGCGAATGAAAATTGACGTTGATATTGCTAAAGGTGCACATGAAAGTTTGGGGGCATGTAAAGCAACTCATACAATTGAAGGATTAACACTTAGATATAACAACTATGTTAATGAGGCTGTGGCAAGAGATAAATTAAATGCATGTTATGATATTCCTCATCAACCTCACCTTAATCAAGCTAAAGAGGCATGGCGACAAGCTCAGGAAGTATGTGTTAAATACATGGCAGCTAAGTAAATGACATATAGATATATATTAGAAAGATTGTTAAATAAACATCTTACAGATTTTAGTTTTCAAGATGGAAACAGTTTATTAGAGTGTGATTTTTTAGATACTTACTCTAATTCCATAGTTGATCATCTTAATTCTAATAAAATAGATGCTTTTTCAATGAAAAGATGGAATCTGGAGCAACAGTCTTATATAAATCAGGTAATTAAAGAGCATGGTAGATATGTTGATCCTTATGCAAAATGGAAAAATGTTCCAATTTCATATTTAGTAAAATATACATATGGAATCAATTACCTAATACCTATTTCGTATAAGTTTTATATTCAATCTTTAATGTGGGCTTATGTAAACAATAGAGATCTTTTTATCAATCAAATTAATTTTCTAGAACCATGGTTAAATTCTTTAAATCCATTAAATGAAGATCTAAGCATTGATGAAGAAAAAATTGTTAAATTCTCTAAAATTAACTTAGTTGAAGGAATACTAATATCATTTTTCCTATTCTGCATATATCACGATCCTTTGATTCCTGATGATACTAAATCGTTGGCCAAAGATATTAACTATTCTTATTGGATGACACGGAAATATACGCTCTCCTGATCCAATAAATCACTTTTTTTCAAAATATGTATCTCAAAATTAGATATTTGAAGATTGTTAAACCAGGACCCACTTCGGTGGGTTTTCATTGACCCCATTTTATGAGCAATGAAAAATTTACTTTCCCGTGGAGGCGAGCAGAAAACTCAGAGCTGACAGCTTGTTAAAGCAGCTCAAAGTTGTAAGCAGTGGCATATCCAGTGCTTCATAAGCAACTATAAGATCAACCCGCAGTTGATGCAGAAAGGTAGAGTGAAGAACAGTCTCAGATTGATTTTGAGCTAATACATTTAAGTTTTAATAACTTAAAACGAAATTCTAATTAGTTACTCTCTCTAATATAGCCATATTGTAGCTACCATCTAAATTTGCTGTTCTTGTACTTTTTACTTTCATCATGGATTTGTTTAACAACAATATTTCATCCTGAGTATTAAAATTAGTAGTATGCTCAGTAAGTATATTGCCAGATATAGACCAGTTGCCGATTTCTTGGCCATTATTGCAATCACCAATATTTAAAGTTACACGTTTGTTTGCTTCATAAATCACAAAACAAGCATCCTCTTCATCGTAAACTTCAATTTCTTTTCCATTTAACAATCTAGAAGTTTGGGCGACTCTCCATTTACCTACAATAAGCTTCTCATAACTATCTTTAGTATTAGTTGGTTGTGAAATAGTTTTTTCTGTAGTGGCAACATTTTGATTGGGTATATTAATAAATTTCCATTCTGGGAAGTACCAATCAGGTTTAGCTAAAGGCTCTCCGCTAGGTACTCTGATTGTTGTAAAAGCTGAGGTATATTTGTCATTTGGATCTAGAAAATAGGGATGAACTGCTGCAAATCCAGTATTTGGAGTTCCTGTACCATAGACACGATGTGGTAGGAATAAATCACCAAAATAATTACTTTGTTGTGAAGTTAGTTTTCCTAATTTAGTACAAGTGTAAGCCACAAACGCAACACGAGGTACTAGCCAGCCAGTATCATCAAATGTTACTGCTTGATTATTTGAATTCTGAACTTTAGCAGAGGCTTGATATTCATCAAACAAGAGATCTGGACAATCTGGATCCTTTATAGTCCCAATTTTTTCATAACTATAGCTAAGTGAAAGGCCATTTTCATTGTAGAGTGTTATCTCTTCAGCAAAACATGGAGTAGCACAGAGGATTAACATTAGGGCTAGGATTCCTTTCATTTTTTGTTCTTCCTTTTTGATTTTTTCTATTTCGTATTTATTGTATATTTTTTATTCAATATTTCAAATGCAAATCTTCAGAGTGTAAAAATAAAATTCAAAATACTTTTACTATTAGGCACTTCAATTTATGCAAATGCAAAACTGTAATGACAATTTCATCAAACAATAATAAAACTTGCGTATCATGTATATAAAATAGAGTTTTGATGAAGAATTCAATCTCCCACAGTTAACAAAACCCATACCAACTAAAATTCACTTAACCTAAATCATCCCATTCTTCGTAAAATAATTCTTAGACAACATATCCTGACTCATAGACCACTTACTACCCTAGAATTAAAATATTTCTAATTAAATCTAGGGTTTATAACTATTGAAGGCGCAGCTGATGTAGTAAAATTGAGAAATGCGTGGCTCTCTGAGTGAGGGCCTTATCTTGTAATTAAACTCTTTTTATCAAACGAAAACATAAGATAACTGCTAATAAAAATGCATATGCAATATTAAAGCCTTGGTCACCAAACACCCCATAATTATAAAAAGCTGGAGTTACCATAAGGACTATAATGGCTACACAAGTAGCCCACCAAAAAACATTTACAATCATATAAATTACCCTTTTCAGATTTTTAAATACAACTCCTATATTGCGTAAACTAAAAATACATTATTTTAATAAATTTGGCATTTCCGACGAACGGTTATCCAACCCCCAACAACCAATCCCAACTAAAAGTCATTTAACCCGAATCCCCCCCATTTTTCGAAAACACCTCTTGATTCATAAAGCAATCACTATAAATCTATTAAAAAAGCATATGAATAAAAGTATTGGTTGAGAAACGTAATACTTTTATGGTTTTAACTTAAATTAACCAAAAGGTTAATTATTTAATCCTTGGTGTTGAATTAAATTTATAATTTGTTTATCATAATCTAATACTGTAAAAAGTATTCACTTATTCAATAATGAATTAGTGACGCAATAGGGTTTTGAAAATGTCTAAACTAACAGAATTTGGAAAAGCAATTAGGAAGCTTCGGATTGATTACGATAGCAACCTTAATGAACTTGCGACTTCTATTGGTGTTAGTTCAGCTTTCTTATCAGCTGTTGAAACAGGTAAAAAGCCAATAAGTGCTGAATTAATTACAAAAATTACAAATGCTCTAGGACTGACGAATGATGAAGAAAAGCTGTTAACTCATGCTGCAAGCCAAAGTGTAGAAAACGTAACAATCAAAACGCATGATGCTGAAGAAGCGGAACTTGCATTAATGTTTGCACGACGTATTCAAACACAGTCGGTTGATTTAGCTGAACTGAGAAAAATCTTAGAGGGGAATTAATATATGTCATCTGGTTGTTCAGTGCCTAGGGGGTATAAAGTTCGCCCCCTGAGCGCACAAAGCATCAAGGATAAAGCTCGCACAGTACGAGATAAGTTTTTCAATTTATTACCTGCTGATGCCATTGATTTGGTGAGAATTCTTGAACATACATTGCATCAATATAAGGTGACATTTGAAGTTAGGGAAATTCACGAGATGCCTGATGTTGAGGGGTGGACAAACCCAGATGCATCTTTAGTTATTCTACGTGAAGATGTCTATGACGCTTTATGTGACTCAACCAATCTAATGCATAATCGTGCGCGTTTTACTGCTGCTCATGAATTGGGACATTTGTTTCTTCATGAGGGCGTTGCTTTTGCACGAGGATCATTACCTACTCATAAACATTTTGAAGACTCAGAATGGCAAGCTGATATGTTTGCAGCTGAATTCTTAATGCCGACAGAGATTTGTATTGGATTAACAATTGAACAGATTCAGGCTCAATTCCAAGTAGGCTACTTGGCAGCTAAAAACAAATTTAATTCTTTAAAATGAAAAAACTGATATGAAAGTTATCTCTCATATCAGTTTCGGATAGTACACCCAAGGGCTATTCGGCTAACTCAGATGACTACTATAAAGCGTAAGGAACTTCATTGTAGATCATTTAAGTTAGCTTTTCAAATCTCCTTGGGAGAGGAGGTGAGCTATGTGCTTAAGAAGTTAGGTGCTCAAGAACCGCCGAAAGGCAAGAAGTGGGTCTTTTGTAGATTCCGTAAGGTACGAGGCAATTCTGGCAAGGTGTTGGATGCGCATGAGTATGGTTATGAGGCATGGGCTTTTCTAGTTCCATGTGCAGCTTAAATGATCTAGCGCACAGGTGTTCGTACTTGTGTGCTTTTTAAATTAACAGTGGAGTTTTATTATGATTATCTATTACTTACTCGTATTTCAAAGAACAATTTTTGTATTTTCCTTTGGTATGCTTTTTGTAGCGATCTTAGGAATGTTTTTTCAGCCTACACCATTTTGGTTGTTAAATGAAATACACATGAATATGCAAACTATTCCGTTAGTCATAAAGGGATTTATTCCTTGGATTGCACTAATTGGAACCCTTAGAATTTCATTCGAAGTTGCTTTAAAAGACTTTAAAAGAAGACATTATATATAAAAGGTAAAAAAAAATGACTCTATTAGCAGATCAAGTGGAATCCCTATTACGCATCGGTGCAAATGTTGATTTATCAAAAACTGAATCTAGATATTTAAGTTCCCAACTTGAGCAGTTTGCGAGAATTGCAAGTAGTCGCGAAGCTCACTTAACAATTTCAGCAAAGGGATTATTAAGTTCCCAACTAGAGCAACTTGCTAGGGTTGGCAGAAAATATATAACTATTGTTGTATAGGAAAAAAATGAATCAATTTAAAGAAGGCGATGTTATTTATTTGAAGTTTGGCGGACCAGCAATGACTATCAATGGCAAAGCTAACATGGGAGCAGAATGGGCTTGTGCATGGTTTGTTGATGGTATGAATAAGACGACTGTTTTAAGCCTGAAGCGTTAACCAAGGAAAATCCAAGTCCACGTAATAAACCTAAAGCAGGTTAGTCAAAGCACCCTAAGGTACTTTTCCAACTATGCCATGCTATAAACCAAACCTCCCGAGGGAGGTTTCTTTTTGGCATAAAAATTAGTATCTTGTACAAAATATTTTATGGAATAGATAAATGAATAATATTTTAATTTTAGATTTTACGGCTGATACAAATGGATGGGAATTCGCTTCAGCACAAGAGCAGGCAAGAAAATTAGAAGATCTAGGTGTGAATGTCACTCTTGAACAATTTGGAGAGTTATGCCAATCATTAGTTGAGGATATAATACACCCTGATAGATCATCAAACAGTCAAGAGTTATTCGTTAAAAAATGCGAGTACATAAATTCAATTGTTGATCAAATTGATTATATTAATATTCGTTGTCATGGAGGCCATAAGAATGGTTTTGGTTACGCAGATTTATTTTGTAGCAAAGAACGTCAATTAAATGATTTTGCTATGGTAGCAAATTTTGAAGTTTTATTGCAAATGATTCCAAAACTAAAAACAAAAGATGTATTTTTTACTATTTGTCATGGTGGATATACAATACAGTCATTTTCCTTCGATGGATTAAAGGCAAATAATCAAAATTATATTTTTAGTTTAGAGAAGATTAAAGATAGTTTTTCACTTAATTTTTTAACTCAATATGTTGAAAGACAGGTTGGAAATTCTGAAACACCTAAAGAATCTTTTGATTTTCTTTTTAACTTAGTAAAAAATGAGGTTTTATCTATAGATAAACAGAGTCGTATCAATTTTCTAAAAAGTAGAGGATTAAATAATTCAAATTTATGGCAGGATAATTTATGGGAAAGTTATATAAATAGTGTTCTTGTTGATTATATTTACATGGGTAATTCTTCAGAAATTATAAATATTAGCACTGAATAATGTAATGACAAAAAATGTCTAATTTATTATCGTGAATTATTATATTTAATGGTATATTTTTTCCCTCTCTCGGGAGTTTTTTACACCTATTTAGTCTAATTAATGTTCACACCATCTTTACCATTTGTTACATTGGTAGCACTTTATAATAATTGGTATCGATATGAAACAGATCGCTTTGGGGTTGGTTTTCGCATTAGGTTTTGCTTCATTTGCTGATGCTGGGCGAGGTCGCCAACCTTGTTCGGGGAGTAAGGGTGGGGTAAAGCATTGTCAGGCAGGTAAATTTGTTTGCAATGATGGTTCAATTAGTGGATCTAAGAAAATTTGCGGAAAATAAGCAATGGGATTTAATTTTAGAAAAAGCATTAAAATTATGCCTGGTGTTCGTGTGAATCTCACCAAAAAGGGAATTTCAAGCGTATCTGTTGGGAAAAACGGTGCAAGAGTTAATGTGGGTAAAAAGGGCACAAGAACTACAGTTGGATTGCCAGGAACAGGGCTATCTTATTCGTCCTATTCACCTAGAAATAAACAAAGTAAGGTGAAGACACCACTTTCATCAAATCAAGACTCTAGAGATGCAGGATCATTTAAGGGAGTATTTAAATTCTTATTAATTTTAGCTGTCATCGTGTTCTTTCTTTACTTGATTTTTTAATGCTAGAGCCCCTTAAGAGTATAACTTTCGGGGTATTCAGCCAAAAATCAACTAATTGATGACGCTGCGCGACAACATTTAACGCACAAGAAGGTGCTGAAGTATTGACATTTTGAAATTGTTTCGTATTGACAGTTTTGTCACTATAGAATATTCTAAACATGTAGTCGCAGCGCGGTATAAATAATCCACGCCTAGGCTGAGGTACGATAAATTCTGCGATAATCGTAAACTTACTGTAAGTAAGTTGCCTCTAGGTGCCGCACCCGAATTCTTAAGCCTCTAAATATATTTAGGGGCTTTTTTAATACTTGATAATAATTTTATGCGAACATTTATATATTTAGATGAAAGTGGTGATTTGGGATGGAATATGCATGACCCATATCAACATGGCGGTTCTAGTAGGATGCTTACACTTGCTGCAATATGCTTACCAGAGGGGAAGGCTAAATATATCCAGCGTATTGTTAGAGCTTTATATGTAAAAAGAAAACGACCTTTAAAGAATGAGCTTAAATCAGTGGATTTGAATACAGCTGATAAAGAACTATTTCTTAATCTAGTGGCGAAACTGCTTATTGAGCATAAAGATATCCAGTTGAGATCTATTACAGTTCATAAAGAATTTGTAAATAATAAAATGAAAAACGATCCCAATGTTCTATATAACTACATGATTAAATGCCTATTATTAAAGCCAATACGTGGATCTAAGTTTGTTGACTTCATGCCAGACAGACGAAGTGAGAAGGTGAACACGAAATGGAATATGGGGGAATACCTAAATCAGATGATTTTGGAGCACTCCATAGAAAATGAAGTTAATAATCAATACTGTAATGTTATTCCGATGGATAGCTCAAAATGTCTTGAATTGCAATTTATTGATTTTTACGCTGGCTTAATATGGTCGGCATACGAGTTTCGCGACAAAAAAGCGAGAAAATTTCTTGCTGAATGCCGCAATACTAACCATAAGTTATTTTTTCCACACGAAGATAAATAATAATTTAAATTAATATGAAAATACTAAATCCACTCACCCAAGTGGGTTTCTTTTTAACCAATTAATTAGTATCTTGGTCTAAATAGATTAAGGATATATCATGAAAAAGATAATTTTAATAATTTTGATTAGTCAGGTACTTATAGCTTGTGCGAGCGTAGCTACCCAACGCTATGAAACACTTAATGATCTAATGCAATCATGGGTTGGATCTTCAGAAGAAAAACTTATAAATAAGTGGGGAGTGCCAGATAAGAGCTATACATTAACAAATGGAAATAAAATTATTTCTTATGAAACTTTTGTTCATCCAGGGCGTTATTGTGAAGAAAAATTCATGCTTGAAAAAGGGATCATTGTGAAGTGGGGGCACTCTCGTTGCGATTTAAGTTTCAGTAATGCTAAGAAAATATCAAAAGATATTCCAATTCCTCAACCGACTCTTTGATAGTCTAAACGTTGTGTAGTTTTATTGATTCAAACCTCCTTCGGGAGGTTTCTTTATGACCTTAAAATTAGTATCTTGTTTAAATGAATAATTTAGTAAAATTTATGAAAAGATTTCTAATTTTAAGTTTTTTGCTCGGAACGAGTGGTTGTAATGAAAGCTCAACAGGTTTAAAAAAGAATGCGATAAATGCAGCTTATAAAAATTGTTACGGTTATCTGAATGACCTTGTTGAAAGCCCATCCAGCCTTAAAATAAACAAAGCAACTCCCAAAATTAGCTTCCCTCAAGATAATTTGATTTATAAATATTTCAATGAATCCCTAATTGATAAAAATACAGGAAAGATTTCCCAAGAAAATATTGATGAAAATACAAGGTTTAGACAAATTAGTTTTGCTATAGATTATGAAGAAAAAAATTCTAATGGCATTTCATTAAGAGACAAATTTTTTTGTTCATATGTTTATGAGTTAAAAGGGAATGAGGAGTCACCCAATGAGATGTACTTAACCAGTTGGGAAACAAAAAGTGAGTTTAAAAACACCTATATTCCACTTGATGTTAGAAATGAATCTAATTTCAGAATGGATCAAAAAATAGTTAAACCTATTACTGAAATATCCTCCCATTTTACAGATAGAGATAAATTATTATTTACAAACATAGAGTTTCTTTATAAAGATTCTAACGAGCATGAAAATTGAAAAAATTAATATGTTGCATGAGTTTATCTTCATATAGTAGCAATAGGATGACTAGAAAATGAGTGGTTAATATCTGATAAATATAATGAATTTAAGAACTCTCAAAACTAAAGAAAAACATTGAGTCTGAAAAACTAGAATTAAAAGTTAATTAAATTTATAATAGTATCACATTGAGAATAAATATTTATTTAAAACAATCATTTAGTTGGTAGTGGAACTAAGATGTCTAATATAAAAAGTAGTCCTAAAATTGGTCAATCATCTTCAAATTGTATAAGAAATTTTACAGTTCAATTCCGACGCCCTTATGAAATAGGCATGCCACCTGATAATTATAATGGTGAGTATGGCTTTGACTGGGTGCGTGATGAATATATTTATCCACTGCTTAGTATTGGTGGAAAGAAAGATACAATTATGGATCTTTTAGGTGTTCCGCGTCTAGTTCATTCACAATTATATAAAGTATTCAATCATAATGTTGATACACGTATTAATATTCCTTATAGATACTTTCCATCATGGTTATACATTTTTGCTACTGATTGTAAAGGAGTATATGGAAGTGAAGAGATCAATAGAGAGGGTGCTTGCCTAGATATAGAAATTCATCAAGAATATGTGGAATATAATGATGGAGAAGATATTGATGAAAAAGAAGCTTTAACTGACAATGGAACTGTTTTACAGTTTGAAGCATCAAATGACAAAATAAAAATTTCTACATTTGACAATAATCAAAATACTAAAATTATAGAAGAACCTTTAAGTAATTTTATAAATTCAAATCGAAATTTTATGAAATTAGGATATGAATATGACAAATTTAATAATGCTTTTGACAGGAATAGATATTTTTATAAGAAAAAGAATGCAATTAAAATAATCTGTTCTGGAGGTATGTTAGACAAAAATGAGCATATTATAGTTAAAGCAATAAGAAATGGTTGTACTCCAGTAGTTGTTGGGATAATTTATATCGCTCAAAACAAAACAATTCATACTATAAATATTGTAGAAATAGATGTGAAGGTTAATGGTGAAATTATACCAAAATCGAAAAATCACGAATTAGAGCTAAGAAATAAATTTTTTAATCAAGCACTTACTGTTTTTAAAGTCGTTAAAAAGGAAGTTTTTGATTTGGACTTACTATCTGTAAGTGACACTGAAGTAAAAGATTTTGTTGATAAATGGTGGAACAAAAGATTAAAAAATGATGTTAAAGAAAAGTATCTTGAGGTTGTTTCAAATAAAGATGAATTACTTGATTTAAGTATAGAGCGAAAGAAAACTGTAGACCCCACTGAATTTGCTAATGCTGAATTCATTAGAGAGTTAAAAGAACTATATTGGCGAAAAAAAAAGGTGGGGTTGACTCCATATAGTGAAATAGAAAGGAATACTTACATTTTTTTTGCACCAGTATCTGTTAGAAATGCACGTAAAAAGGATACTGACAAATGGAATTATATTTTAGGTAGCGCAAGTTTCAAGGCCCATTCAAACATACTTTATTCGGAAGGTAAGTATTCAAGTGATGAAGAATTTTCAAATGCAGTTGTAATATTTAAGGATAGCGTGGAATTTGGCCTTCTTGAAACTTATGCTCATGAGTTGGGGCATGCACTAGGGCTAACACATACATTTGAGTCTGGTGAGATGTTTAAATATCAAAAGGGTTATACAGATAATTTTATGGATTATCCTCAGAGAATAGATAATACAGATTCAAAATTTATAGATAGATTAAATATAATTTCTAAATATCAAATTGATATGATCTATAACAGGAGTCGAGTAGGCGGGATATTGCATCCATGGAAATGGACATATCCTGAAGTTCCACTTACCTCCTCAAAAGATGAGAGTGAAAAAGAAGAGGATGAAAAATCTGGTATAGAGAAAATAATTGATAAGATAGAAAAGTTTATCTTTGAATAAAGAGGCTCACCGCAACTAGTGACAATATAAGTGCTGCATCAAAAAAATATTTTTAGATTCTTTTCACTAAGTTCAACTTAAAACCCATTCAACAGAGTGGGTTTTTTATTAGACCAAATTTATGAGCAATGAATAATTTACATTCCCATAGGTGCGAGCAGAAAACTCAGTGCTGACAGCTTGTCAAAGCAGCTTAAAGTTGCAAGGAGTGGCATGTCCAGTGCTTCCAAAGAAACCATATGATGGACACGCAGCTGATGCAGAAAGATTGATGGAGGAGTGGCCCTATGAGTGAGGGCTCATTTACTTAATGACCATTGTGTTAAATAGTCTTTAATTTAAGCGCGCCACCTCCATCCTCAGGGGACAGCACACCCTTCAAAAACGATCTTGCAGTCGTGACCACAGTCCTCAAGAGCCTGCTGCCGAGCGACCCGCTGGCTCTTCGTCGAAATATAATACCTGCGATTGTTTGGGCCGGCCGCAACTGCAGCGCAGGCATTGACGAACGTCTTCACCACTTGGCAATTTTGCGAACCGCGTGCGGTGCAGTCGGTCACCGCGAGTTGACCCGCTTCCTCTTCTGTTCTGCCTGAGAAAGTCCAGCCCAGTTTCCTATCATCTCCTCTCGCCCAAGCCCCCCACCGGTTGACTGAAGTTCGTGCTGTATCACCCACTCCATGCGCCGGCAGATAAACGCTGTTGTACTGTGGCGTGCCGGGCTGTTGCGCCAATGCAGGCACTGGTAACAACAGGGTAATAACGACCAAGGTTCGATATAGCGCAATCATGTATTACCTCCGTGATTATTGCTCTGTAACTATGGTTTATCCGAAGTTAGTGTTTATATCAATAAATTTTTAGAAGCCATTTCTTAATTTTTCTAAAATAACATAATATAGCTTATGTAAAAACTTAGATAAGTTCTCATATCAAAATGCTATCTTGCCCTATACTCTTAAAACTTGAGTCAGGGCAGGGCAAAGAAATCACACTTTGTATCATTTATACAGTTGCTAAATAGCTTTCTTTAAATGATTTTTCCTAAATCAATTTGTCTATATAATCAAAGCTAATTAAAGATGGGATAAAACAAATGAAAAAAATAATCTGTATTCTGATTCTCAGTTGTAGTGTACTTTCAAGCTTCAGTCATGCCTGTGATCCGACTTCATTAGACTGGGAGAAATTTTATAAAATCTATGATTCAAATAAAAATGGTACTTTTGAACTTAATGAATTTTTAAAGGTTAAAGATTTTGAACCATATTCTTGGCCAGATGATAGACGGTTTCAAGGCAAAGATAAAAACATTAAATTATTTAAATATCTAGATGAAAATAAAGATGGAAAACTTGTAGAAGATGAATTTGTCAAAATTCACGGTTTATTTCCTGACCCTTGCGCTAATTGGCCTCATAAAGCTTGGTGGAAATTTTGGTAAGTGATTCAAAATATATATCCTAAGGTACGTCAGAATACGACGTTTTGTTTTTATAATGTTTTGATTTAATAGTGAGGAAATGATGGTAAAATTAAGGAAGAGGATCTGAGTTCAATTCGGAAATCAGAAACCTAACTCAGAATAAGTTTTAAACTGTCACAAAAAATCATTAACTATCAAAGCGGTGTGTTACACAATACATATCCTAGACAATAAATATTTAATATATATAATGAGTTAAGGCTTTAATTAAACTCCCGCCATCTCCACCAAATTTGTAAATCATGATCTGTCACTTAGTTATACGATGTATCATGAAACTTAATAAAGCCTTGAAATTTAACAGTTTCAGGGCTTTTTTAATGCCACATACACCACTTTTTTGCGCCACATTCTTATAAATATAAAAAAAGCACTTATTAAGTGCCTGTATTTAGTTTTGCCATCTCTATCCTATTTTTATCACCATGGATCCATTTTGCATATCGCTTAATTAATATTTACAAGCGATGTCCAAGTCGATCAAAATAATTTAGCTTTCATAAAATGAAAGTTAAGTTTCCATAATTAATATTCTCGTATTCTTTTGATCCATCTAATCTACATCTATACCTTTATAAATTATGGAGTCGTAGATGAAAGGGAAGATTGCTTTAGAAGAACATTTTGCAATTCAAGAGACGCTTGGTGATTCAGAACGATTCTTTGTACCAGATGTTTGGAGAATTAAGCGGAGTCAATTACTAGATATAACCGGAGAACGTTTACGCCGCATGGATGAAACGGGTATTGAATACTCAATCATTTCTTTAAATGCACCAGCGATTCAAGCGATACCAGATCCCAAAAGAGCTGTTGAAGTTGCAAAAATTGCAAACGACACCTTAGCGGAATTAATCGCTAAACATCCCGATCGCTTTGGGGCTTTTGCTGCCTTACCATTACAAGACCCAGAAGCAGCGACAAAAGAACTCAATCGCTGCATAACAGAACTCGGTTTTGCGGGTGCTTTAGTAAATGGTTTCTCAAATTTAAATAACGATGAAACAACCAAATATTATGATGCTGAGGAGTATTTAGATTTTTGGGCTGAGCTTGCTAAACTCGATGTACCATTCTATTTACATCCGCGTAATCCACTTTTAAGTCAGCAATTGGGTATCAAAGATCATCCTTGGTTAATGGGTCCTGCATGGTCATTCTCAGTTGAAACAGGTGTACATGCGCTACGTTTAATTGGTTCAGGTTTATTTGATAAATACCCAAATATTAATATTATTTTAGGACACCTAGGTGAATTGATTCAAAATAATATTTGGCGTACATCGCATTGGGCTTCAGCGAATGGTCGTAATCCACTCGGTGTAAAAGCAGAAAAACCATTTATTGATTATTTCCGTAAGAATTTTTATTTAACAACAAGCGGTAACTTCCGAACAATTACCATGAAAAATGCAATTGATGAAATTGGATCTGATCGTGTTTTATTCTCAAGTGATTATCCATTTGAAGACATGGAAGAAGCGACGCATTGGTTTGATCATGCCGAAATTGGTGAGAATGATCGAGAAAAAATAGGCCGTCATAATGCACACAAATTATTCAAGTTAAGCATTTAAAGTAGCTCAAGCCAATAACAATGATTGTTATTGGTATTTTTAATGCAGTAAAAGGATTTTATGATGAAAATAATATTAGATATACAGCAAGCCGTTGATACTAGAAAATTATCTCTGCAGCAGTGGATAATATTTATACTTTGTTTTTTAGTGATTTTAGCAGATGGGATTGATACAGGGGTAGTCGGGTTTATTGCTCCTGCATTGTTAGATGATTGGGGGATCACTAAAAATGATCTACGCCCCGTGATGAGTGTTGCCTTAATAGGAATGGCGATTGGAGCAATATTTGCAGGAATATTAGCCGATAAGATTGGACGGAAATGGGTCATTATTGGTTCTGCATTTATTTTTGGTGTTTTAACAATCCTGACAGGTACTTCAAATAACACGACTGAAATGGTGATATATCGATTCCTAACAGGATTAGGACTTGGTGCTGCAATGCCAAATGCTGCAACACTCGTATCTGAATATATGCCAGCACATCGCCGTGCATGGATGGTGAATTTATTATTTTGTGCACTACCGCTTGGTATTACGATTGGTGGTGTTTTATCAGCAGGTCTGTTATCGAATCATGGCTGGAAAATGGTGCTATATATAGGCGGGGCTATTCCTGTAGTGGTTGCCGTTGTATCGATTTTTCTTTTAAAAGAATCGCTACATTTTTTGATTAAAAAACAAGGACAAGTCGAAGCATTAGAAATTGTAAAAAATATACAGGGTAAATTTATCGATGCACAATTAGTTCCTGTTACATCTCTAGATGCTGAATTAAATGAAAAAAATACCAATCCCGTTGGTCTTGTCGTCGGCAAGTTTATTGTACCCTCTGCAATGATGTGGCTCTGCTGCTTTATGAGTTTATTGGTATTTTATGTACTTACAAGTTGGATGCCCACGCTTCTTAAGGAATCAGGATTTACACCAGAACAGTTTAGTTTAGTCACAGCAGTTTTCACATTTGGTGGTGTTGCAGGAACAATTCTCATTGGTTGGTTTATGAGTAAATATGACGTGAATAAAACCATCACTTTTGCATATTTTATATCAGCCGTATTATTCGTCATAACAGGATTTCTTACACAAAATATTTATTTACTCGCATTGTTTATTTTCTTAGCAGGCGCTGGTTTGGTTGGTGCACAATCCTCTTTGCCATCTTTAGCCGCGATATTTTATCCTGCAGAATGCCGTGGAGTTGGTGTTTCATGGATGCACGGATTAGGCCGTTTTGGTGCTATTTTCGGGGCATTTTTTGGCGCTTATATTTTCACATTTAATCTCGGTATGAGCGGCATTTTCTTCGTACTTGCATTGCCTATTTTAATTTCGGCGCTAGCGCTTTATTTGAAAGGGCGTTATTCAACTTCTAACGTGACAATTCCTCAAACTTCAAAAGTTTAAATAAAAAACAATAACGACTACCTCAATTATTTTTAGGTAGTCAGGATTTTTACACCTTAAAGATTTAAGTAAAAATAGGTACATATCATGAAGAATATATTTTTTCTTGGATTAGTCGGCCTCACGACTACACTTCCTACAATTACAAATGCTGAATTTATCAAAGATAGTAAAATATCGTTAACGACAAAAAATTATTACTTTGATAGGGATTATATAAACAATGTTCCATATCCTGCAGCAAGAGATTGGGCTCAAGGTTTTATCCTAAATGCTAAATCTGGATATACCAGTGGAAATGTAGGTTTTGGTTTGGATGTTCTTGCTTTAGCAGGTTTTAATCTTATGGGAAATAACAAAGATTATGCTGCTTCAGGTTTATTGCCTGTAGATAGAAACAATGAGCGTCCTGACCAGACAGGAGAGTTGCACTGGACCTTGAAAACCAAAGTAAGTGATTCGACAATTCATATCGGGACACTTTCGCCGATGTTTCCAGTAATTTTTTCAAGCCCTGCACGGTTATTTCAACAGAATTACCGCGGTGCACACGTGCAGTTTAATCAAGTAAAAGATCTTAAGCTTCATGGATTATATGTCGATCGAGTCAATCATAGGGACTCTACGAACTATGAAAAAATTCGTATAGGAAATATCAATGGGCGATTTAAAACAGCTGCTGAGTCTTCAGGCTTATATATGCTTGGTTCTGAATATCAATTTAGTGAAGGCGTTAAAGCAGATCTATATCACGCAAATTTGCATGATGTATATTCTCAAAATTTTATTGGTGTCAAAACTAAACATGATGTCGGAATCGGTCATGTTCTTGGCGATTTTAGAGCGTTTCTCAGTGAAGATGCTGGAAAAGAATTAGCAGGGAAAATAGACAATCAACATTTAAGTGGGATTGTAGGTTTAAATATTCATACTCATACCTTGAGTTTAGGATATATGTACTCTTTAGGCGATACCGCAATGCCAACATTAGGTCATGCTGAACCCGCAGTATTTATGGATAGTATAAGTGCTGATTTCACCAATCAAAATGAAAAAGTTATCAGTGTTCGATATGATTATGATTTTAAAGATACTGCTTTAAGTGGCTTAAAATTTATGGCGAGATATAGTCATGGAACTGATATTGAAATTCCTCGGTTAAAGGCGGAGTTATTTGAAGAAGACTCTTACGATTTTGATCTAAATTATCGCATACCTCGTGGAATCCTCAAGGGTGTTGGTATCCGTGCTCGCTATACGCGTTATCGTAATGATTTACCTAATGAGAGAATCGTATTCAGACCCGCCAATGAGACGAGGGTCAATGTTGATTACACGTGGAAATTTTAAAGCATAAAATAAATGGAATGTTATCGGTGGTTTAGCTTATAACATTCCAAGAAAATTCAGTAATTAATATTGTCTTTGGTAAAGTTAATAAAATCTTTGACAACCTCTCTCTTTTTTAATTTTGAATACACCATGTAAAGTGATAATTCAGATGAATGATTGTCTTTAAAACACTCAATTAATATACCATCTTCTAACTCTTGTTTGACCTCGTGATATAAACGATATCCAATACCAAATCCTTGAATCATCCATTGGTGTGTAACTTCAGCATTATTACTCTTTAAATAAGGGTGTACATGAACTTCAAATATTTCGTCATTTATGCTGTATTTCCAATCTTGATATATGTGACGATTTCTTATTAGACAGATACAGCGATGATTAAGTAAGTCTAAGGGATGTGTAGGATAGCCAAATTTATTAAAATATTTGGGTGAAGCACAGAATATACGTCTAGTGTCGAGTAAAACTTCTGAATTGTAGATTACATTATTGGGTTGTTCGAGTTGAAAAAGGATATCGAGTTCATTTTCCACAAGATCCATTTTCGAGTCAGAAAGAATGAGTTCGATTTCTAGATTTGGATGCGGTACGCTGAATTTTGCTACTAGATCACCTAACTTACTACGCCCAAGATAATTTAAGCTACCAATACGTAATTTACCTGCAAAAGAATTCACATTTTGAGAAACTTCGTCATGAACTTGTTTCATTAAAGATGATATGTAAATACTACGATCTAATAATAATTTACCAGCCTCTGTTAAATCAAATTGTCTAGCAGATCTGTTAATAAGCCTCTTACCATAAAAATATTCAAGTTTTGCTAACTTTCTACTTACTGTTGGTAGGGGAATATCCATTTCAATGGAAGCACGCGTCATTGATTTTGATGAGGCTAATGTTATAAAGAAATCTAAATCACTAATTTCATCTTGCATAATTTGCTTTCCGTAGCATAAATCAATTTAATTTTTGCATAGCACACCTTTGTCCAAAATATAATTGATGCTTTTTAAAATTAAATTTGAGGTGTTGTTAACTTTTATTTTTTTTTCAAAAATCCCATTTTCATTAAAATTTAAAAATAGCGATTTGACTTACAATGGTTATTATAGCAGTAGTTAGGATAAGTATGAGGAAAATTAATATTTTGAAAAATATAAATTTAATTCAGAAACTGTAAATAAAACTGAATAAAAAAGTGTTATGGCTAAATATGTCATAGAAAAATATGATTCTTTTAAAACTAAATGAAAACACTTCTGTGCCGAGCAGCACAATAGTTTTTGCATTGAATATTCAGTCTGTAAAGCAAAAAGTGAATTGCGCAACAAATAACATTCAATAAATTAGCAAGAAGGCTAAATAAATATTCCATGATCTGTTTCAACACATTAAAAAATGGAAGTATTACCAGTACAATTTATTTTGAGTTAAATTTAGTAAAACCATCTTTAGCTGATTGTCTATACTTGCTATTTTAGAGAATTTCTCAATATGACTAAGTTTATGATATTTATATGTTTTAGTTAAAATGCTTCTTTTTGACATTTTTTCTGACACTTTCTTTGACATTTTTTTTATATTTTTTATTAAAAAATTGACTAAATAACTGAAATACAATAATAATGATTTGACATTTTCTTTGACATTTTTTCTGACAAAATATGCCTGAACAAAGTAAAACATGGATAGATGAAACGACGTTAAAAGTCATGACATATAAATCAGGCTTTTTTACTTTTCAATTGGGTTTTGAACATACTCAAGTCCAAGCAATGTTCAATCGTGTCAATGATTCACAAAAGCGCTTTAACAAAACCCCAAGTTTACCCTTAATTATTGACCAAGTGCAGGATAAGGTATTAGCAAGCAGTATTTACAGTACCAATACTATTGAGGGAGGGCAATTTACAGAACAAGAAACTGCAAACATATTAAAACAGGACCCTAAGACTATTCAAAAGTCAGAAGAGCGAAGACTGACAAATTTAAAAGAATCTATTGAATGGATAAAAAAATCCAGTTCTAAACAGTTAAAGCCTGTAGAAGGTAAGCCTTTTGAACTTTCTACGATGTTTCAATTACATACACTAGTATCTCAGAATTTAGAAGAGCAACATAATCCAGCAGGGCAGTTACGAAATAACCAGCCAACTCAAAAAACAATAGTTGGTAATGATTCTCATGGGGGAACCTATCGACCACCCAAATGCATAGAGGATATTGAATATCTTATTCAGGCGTGGATAGAATGGTTAAATAGTCCAAACGTAATTAATCAACCCGCGATAATTAGAGCAGGGCTAGCACATTATTATTTTGAGCTAATTCACCCATTTTGGGATGGTAATGGACGTACTGGGCGTTTGATTGAAATGTTTATTCTTGAGCAGTCAGGATATCGGTTTAGTTCATCTGCTATTTGGAAGTATTATCAAACGAATATCCATGAATATTTCGCTTTATTCAATCAGTGTAGAAAACTAGCTGATAAAAAGGAAGATAACCCTAATCAACCATTTATTGAATTTATATTGAATGGTATGTTTGAGACAATTGAATATCTTCATGATGAAAGTAATAAATTAATCGGATATTTGCTTTACCAAACAGCTTTAAATAACGCTAAATTTAGGAAGGAAATTTCAGATAGACAATTCAATCTTATTCATAATGTGATGCGAGTGATGAGTGAAAGTAATAAATTTTTGTCAAAAGCAGAACTTTATCGTATTCCACAAATCCAGATTTTATATGATAGAAAAACCGAAAGAACATTTTATAGAGATATTGATAAGCTTGTTGAATTAAAATTTTTATCTGAGCAGGATGGATTGATCGTTATGGGAAATTAATTAATAAGTGAATCCTTTAATTTTTTGTATCAACAATTTCAGCGCTTTTTCATGCCTAAATATCTATCATGGACATCTACAAGTACAATTTGAAAATCACGCACATTACAAATAAGGTATGATACGTAGCGATGACTTTCACTATTTTGAGTTGAGTATACTTGATGAAAAAAATATTAATGTTGCTGATCAGTCCTGTAATTGCTGGTTCTGTGTATAGCGCTGAAGATTGGTCGAAAAAGCCTCAATCCTATGTATTTTTACAAAATGAAGAACCTCAATATGAGAATAACAATAGTGAACATGTTGATTTTTTTGAGTTGTCAAAGCAACAAGAGCAAGATCGTATCGCTCAACGTGAGGTAAATGTCGCAAAAATGTATGAAAGTCGGGCAAATACTTCTAATATGAGTCCATTTGAAAGATCTCAATATCTTCTGAAAAATAACGATACTTATGCTTTGAATGCACATGAAAATGAACAGCAGTTAAAATCATTGCAAAAGGCACGCAATAGAGGGGTAATTTCAGAGCGCGATTATCAACAGAAAATGATTAAGCAAAATCAGATGCCTTTAGAACAGAAAAATAATCAACTTAAATATTCAATCCCTGTAGAGGAGTGATGATGAACATCTTTAAGTGTGATTGGTGTTGAACGAGTTTTTTTAATTACTTATTTTTATAAAGAAGTACCTTAAGGTACTTTTTTAACACATTAAAAATTCAACTTCTCTACAGGTTGAAATCGTGATAAGCAATTCTATAATCTTTCGTTATCTTTGATTTAAGCTTTTATTATTTTAGTATTTACGATTCATTCGTATTTATCTAAAAATTAATTATATTAGACGGTTAGAATAAAAATAAACTAACTCTGGATCACCATCATCAAGATTTTCTATGTGACCGCTCGCGATAAATCCATAATTTAGTAATAATTGCTGCATTGCCAAATTAGATAGATTAGTTGTGGTAAAAAGCTTCGGATGTTGGCAGTTAGCCTTTAATACATTCAGTAATGCTCGCCCCATACCACAACGACGATAAGGTTCTCCGACCATCAACATCTCAATAAAACCGCATCCGAAAAAATGGTAATTTAGAACGCCGTAGCCCATTACTTTTCCATTTTTTTCAACAAGAAAGCAGACACCTTGCATACACCAATTGTGGATTTGCAATATTCGCTGCGGATCGTGTGAGGCAACACTGTCAATAGCGATTAAGTCTTTAGTGTCAGTTTCAGTCGCTAGGCGAATAAGCATATGTTCATTTATATCAGTCATTATGCTATTCACTATAGCAAAATATATAGACCAATTTAAAATTATGGTCGTGATAAGAAATTCTAGATAGTTTCTTTATAGATCAATCGCCTTACCGCAAAAATTAGAATCAGGGCAGAGTAAAGATATTTTACTTTGAGGTATTGATACTGTTGCTAAGCAAAATCAGTGTAGCGCTTTGAATGATGTGAAGAATAAAGTGTTAAAGTTAGACTAAACCAGCTTAAAGCTCATTTGAAATTATGGGCTTTAAGCTACGCTATCACTTCTTTTTATCACAACCGATCACTATGGCATCTGTGATGATGTTATTTTTATCGGTGTACAGGGTGATATTGCAAAAGTAATCGATAACAGTCCGATTTTCTGTATATCCAGTCTTCCGATATACAGGTTCGCTACCAACTGGCATTTGGCCAACCACGCCACCACCACCGATTCCAACCATGGTCGTCTTTTGGCCAATATACTCAACACCTGTCTGCACGAAAACTTTTTCTGGTGTTACATGAGTCTGCACTCGATTCCACCCATAGAAGCCACCGCTACCATACGATGATGGACCTAGACCATGATCAGGTTTGCCAAATATTTTAAATGCATTACTGGCTGGCTGCCCTACTAGTTTTTGTGCAGCCACTTCGACTTCATTGGGTTTGGTGGCCAAGGTGGCGCAAGCGCTGATACTAAGCACCATGAGGGTGACACAACTATATTTGAATAAAGGCATGGAAAAGACTCCTAAAATAATCAATGTTATACGTACAGAGCAGAGCGAGATATTAATTCATCATAATTTATTATTTGGTATATATTTCACACGATTATATCGCATAACTATTGATAGTCAAAAGCCCATTCTCACTAAAATAATTTGGTGTTAACTTTCCTCTGCTCATAGTCTATTGATGATCTTTTTAGAAGGCGCGATCCTCGTATTGAGCGCTGTTTTGAATAAACTTTATTATATTCGGTCTATTAATCAATATATTGATTTAATTAAGAATGTTTCATAAATATCAAGTTGTGATGAGCATGATCATCAGAATAAAAATAAGTAATGCCAATTCAAAATTTGAGTTTAGTGATGAATTATTTTAAGATTTAGAACGACTAAAAGTTAATTTATAAATGATAGATATTTCACAAAATAATTTACGGCATGGATGAAAAATTATGGCTAAATACAATAGACCGCAGATCATACAATTTTTTATATCGTTAATTTCTCTTACTCTATTTTCTTTAACGATGTCAGGTGTTGCGCATGCTGAGGGGAATTGTCCTCCGGGCTATTATCCTGTCGGTGGTCAAGGTGTACAAGGCTGTGCGCCTATTCCGAATTATGGAAGCAGTGGGGGATATTCAGCTCCAAGCTATCGGACACCAAGCACAGAAGGTTATGTGGCTTCGGGTACAAATGGTGTAATCGGTGTGGCTACTGCAAAAATTTTCCGCGGAAAGTTAGAAGAGAAAGCATTACAAGCTTGCGAAAAAAAAGGTGGGACTGATTGCAGAATTTGGTTTACTTATGATGACAATCATTGCGCGACTATAGGTCAAGCGGAAGGAACAAATAGATTGTATAAAGCACGAACAACGGCGGGTGAAGTAAGCGATGTTGTTCCAATGTTAGTCCCTGGAAGTAGAAAAGCTTTAGGACGAAAAAAAGTTTTAGAGGCGTGTCGTTATGATGGCTTTCCTGAGACTCAATGCAAAATTATTTATGAAGATTGCCGTAGGCTTAATCTTCCATAAGTATTTTATTTTGCGATTAAAATATGAAATACAAAGCTTGGGAAGACGTTTACGGAGTCGAGCTGAAGCGAGTTTTTAAGACAAATAAAACTACCTTCGGGTGGTTTTTGTTTAATGGATGATTCTAGTTTGGTACTGGAAATAGGTGCTATTTCGTATAGGAATCATTTTGTTAATGGAGAAAGTTTTGAACTAGGGTGATCAAGTTTTGTATTGTTTCTTTCTTATGCTTTAATATCAATGTAATTGGCAGAGGACTAGTGCTACAAACATTAGAGTGGACTTTACCTGATTCTGTCTATGACCCATATGATTATGAATTAAATAAAGATACAGATTTTAAAAAATTGAATCCTGAGCAACAGGCTAATATTGTAGCTGATTATTTTGGATGAATTGAAGGATATAATCAGATTAATTTCAGTTTAGCTTGGCGAAATCATATAGCTGATAATTCACAGTATATAAGACAGGTAATGCAACCGATTATAAGTAATCCTTCAGGATATACACTGGTTTCTAATTCTACTCCGACTCCATTAATTCCTTTAATTTACTGAATTATCATCTCATGAAAAATATTAATTTATTAAGTGTTTTTTTTATATCAATAACATTAATTGGTTGTAAAGAGAAACGTGTAGCTGATTTCCAATATGAAATATTAGAAGATAAGAGCATTTGTTCATTAAAACCCCAAGAAATTTATGATTCTAATGAGTTTTCAATGTTTGACACATCATTTAAAAATGAAAGTGGAAGTTTCAATGATGAATTATCAAAGAAAATATATGCACAAAGTTTAGAAAATTTGTCTAATAAAGATAGTAAGTATATTTTTTGCTTTTCAAAAGATATGCTTATGTCAAATTATTTAGAGACTCAGATCCGTATTGAGTTAAAAAAAGGAAAATCCTTTAGACAATATGAATTTATAAATTACTTCTGTCTAAGTAAAAAAAATTCAATTATGAATTTCAATAGTCGGGATAAGAGTATACGAGAATGCCAATAATTCTGATTTCTGTAAAATTATCATAATATAGGTGACTTAAAATCTTACTTTCAACATCTATATCTTAGCCAAAGCTGTACTAGCTCAAACTTGAGCTGGCAGTTCCCTTTTTAGGGAATATCTGTTTTATTTTGGGGTGAAGTATTCTGATCATAAGTGATGCTATGCTCGGTCTATGCTTTTTTCTGCCGAACTTTATCTGGTGATTGAATGCCGATTTAAGCAATATTGTGATTTATCTTAGAACAATAGCAAAAATCTTCGGTGACTCGGTCTCATTTATTCCTTTTAATCTTTCAATCCTTATGTAAATGGGGTGTTGTGATTTGTTTCGTATTGTTTTTGACTTTATAGGTTCTGTTATACTCAGATTGCAAATCTTTCCTCGAAAGAGGACGTAATAAAAGTGTCTCAGCAATTTGATTACTCATTTTTTGGTCTGTGGTGATTACTATGGTCTGTATCTCACAGCTGTTGCTCGAAAGTTTCGACTGGTAAAGCGCAGTGATACTCGCTGGTTGATCATACTCCATCATTATTTTGCTGTTTATGTTTGATTCAGTCAAAGCGCTTAAACAGGATCAATTTAGTCCTAAGGTAATGCAAGTGATCACGAAGTGAATTCAGTCATCACATCACACAACTGAAAAATCAGGAACATTTTAATTTGAGTAAATGACTTTTGTTTTTCATTTTTATTCAGATATTTATTTTCATTGATTGAGCGATGGAAAGATGTGGATGAATATTTTCTTTTTCTTCTCTAACTTCCTGAGGATTGTATGGCAACAGATAATCCAAGAGCAGTTGATGATGCTACATTAGCGAATAAAGACCATTTAAATCGTGTGGTTTTTTATATTTCAGCTCTACTTATTTTAACATTTGCACTTGTTACGATTTTATTTAACGACTTTGCCAATCACTTACTGAATGTGGTACTGGCTTGGGTCAGTGATAAATTCAGCTGGTATTATTTATTAGCTGCAACATTGTATTTAATCTTTGTAATTTTTATTGCTTTCTCACGTTATGGCGATATCAAACTTGGTCCAAAGCACTCGAAACCTGAGTTTAGTTTATTGAGTTGGTCAGCGATGCTGTTCGCTGCTGGGATTGGGACAGACTTAATGTTCTTCTCGGTTGCAGAGCCGCTATCGCATTATATGAACCCTCCCATAGGTGAAGGGCAGACTTATGAAGCTGCACGTCAGGGTATGGTCTGGACATTGTTCCACTATGGCTTAACAGGGTGGGGGATGTACGCTTTGGTTGGTATGGCATTGGGATATTTTAGTTACCGCTATAATTTGCCATTAACAATTCGTTCTGCGCTATATCCAATCTTTGGTAAAAGAATTGATGGGCCTATTGGGCATACTGTTGATATTGCTGCTGTGATCGGAACGATCTTTGGTATTGCTACCACCTGTGGTATTGCAGTAGTTCAGATCAATTATGGCCTACATGTGCTGTTGGATATCCCAGAGAAGCTCTGGATTCAGATTGCGCTGATTTTAGTCGCTGTGATTGTGACCATTATTTCGGTGACCGCAGGGGTAAATAAAGGCATCAAGGTTCTGTCTGAAATTAATATCTATGCTGCAATTGGTTTGATGCTGTTCGTATTGTTTCTTGGAAATACCGAATTTCTGCTCAATGCGCTGGTACAAAACTTTGGTGATTATATTAGTCGCTTCCCAAGTTTAGCTTTGGAAAGTTTTGCTTTTGATCGGCCAAAAGACTGGATGAATAGCTGGACCTTATTCTTCTGGGCATGGTGGGTAGCTTGGTCTCCATTTGTAGGCTTATTTCTGGCGAGAATTTCTCGCGGTCGTACGATCCGAGAATTCGTCTGCGGTACCTTGATCATTCCATTATTGTTCACTATCACTTGGTTATCTATTTTCGGTAATAGCGCCTTACATAGTGTGATCTTCGATGGTAACAGCGCATTGGCACAAACGGTATTGACCAATCCTGCACATGGCTTTTATGACTTACTTGCGCAGTATCCAGGCTTTGCCTTTATTGCAAGTATTGCCACAATTACAGGTTTACTCTTCTATGTTACTTCGGCAGATTCAGGTGCTTTAGTACTTGGTAACTTCACGACGAAATTTTCTAGTGTTGATCATGATGCTCCACGTTGGTTGCGTATCTTCTGGGCTATTGCAATCGGATTACTGACTGTAGCCATGCTAATGGCTAATGGGATCGCCGCTTTGCAAAGTGCAACGATCATTATGGGATTGCCTTTCAGTTTTGTCATGTTGTTAGTGATGGCGGGTTTGTATAAATCCTTGCGCTTGGAAGATTATCGTAAAGCGAGCCGTAGCTCAAATGCAGCACCTGTTGTAGGGAATGTTGATATTCTAAATTGGAAGCAACGTTTGTCTCGTGTCATGTTTCATCCTGGTAGTCGCGAAACACTCAGTATGCTCGACAGCGTATGTAAACCTGCAGTCCAGACAGTTGCGGATGAGTTAGTTAAACGTGGCATGAGTATCGAAGTAACGCAGGGAGAAGTGGAAGATAGTGATACCTTGTATCATCTTGATTTAACCATCTACATCGAAGAAGAGTTTAATTTCGTTTATCAGATCTGGCCTGTGCGTTATATCGCGCCGACCTTTAGTGAACGTGGTAAACGCGGTATGCAACATTACTATCGTTTAGAAACCTTCCTGTACGAAGGTTCGCAGGACAATGACTTGGTCGGATATACAAAAGAGCAGGTGATTAATGACATTTTAGATAAGTACGAACGTCATATGACCTTTTTACATATCAATCGAATTAGTCCCGGAAATCGTCCTTTGTATCCTGACTCACAAGACTAGTGGCTTGACATAAAATATCCCCATGAGTTGTGCACAACTTATGGGGATTTATTTTAATAAAAATCTGTTTTTAAATAATTTTTATAAGCTCTTATTAGTGATTGTCCAAAAGTCGTAGTAACCATTCAACAAGAAGTGAGCACGCAACAAATTGAACAAGTCAAGCTGTTGAGTAAAAGGCTGTTGTCATAGATGTCTAAGTGGTTCTTTTATTTGCTAAGATTGGGTAAAATTACTGCAAATTTAGCACTTTATAAAATGTAGATTAGGATGATGATGATGAACAAAATTTTAGTAATCGCCTTAGGGATATTGCCAGTATTTGTACAAGCACAAAGCTTCAAATACAAAAACACCGAGTCTGGTTTTAAAAATTATCAGGGAGTAGCCACTTTAACAGGAAAATTTTCACGTAATTTAGACCCTGAATATTTGGATTATATGGGCGATGATATTTGCTTTGAACCTAACAAAACATCAGCTGCACTTATTCCACGCCCAAAAGGTGATACACGAGATGTATGGTTTTGCTTTAGCAACTTTGATGCAGCAAAAAAGACTTTTAAGTTACCAGACAATATTAAAAAAGGTTATTGCCAATATGAAGGACAGGCAACGATTCAAATTAAAGACTATCATTTATTTATAGAGGAAACTGAAGGTTTTGATTCAACTCAATTAGTTTCAGCGACCAATATTACTCCCGCAAAAGCAATAAAATGTAAAGTGCAGAATTAAGACTGTTTGAATACTGTGATGAGATTTGATAACTACAAGTAAATAGAGCTTAACTTGGTTAGCTATTCGCAAACAAAAAAGATCGCATTAATGCGATCTTTTTTAAAACAAATACTTAAGCTATTCATGCTTATTTATTCTTTTTGCTGGCTTTTTTATATTCCAGATAGGCTTCTTCAGCAAATTTTCGTAATGAAGTCCCGATTGCTGCATATTGGAATTCATTTAAGTTGGCTAGCGAGGCGCGTGCAGAAGGGTGTTGAACACCAAAACCTGAACCCGGAAGTAGTACTACACCTGTCTCATCAGCAACTCGGAAAAGTAATTCTGTTGGATTCTTATTTTTCATCACCCAATCAGCAAATGCATCACCATATAGTTTTCGCGAGGTATTTTCTAAATTGACCAAGGTATAGTAATCAACGGCATTCGGATCTTGCGGAACTTCAACGCCAAGCTGTCTATAAAGCGCAGTATCACGTTCTCGAACCACAGATTTCACTGCTTTTTTATAGCTTTGACGAGAATCCATCATATTAAATAAAGCAAAAAGAACCATTTGTACTTGTTGAGGTGTGGATAATCCAGCCGTGTGATTTAAAGCAACATTACGGCTATCGGCAACAAGGCGATCAATAAACTTAATACTAGATGGATCTGTGGTGAGGGATGAGTAACGTTCTTCGAGTTCTTTCTTGTCTTTTTTAGAAAGCGCCGCAATTTTTTTATCTAAAATATTATGATTACTCAAGGCAATGACCCCAAGTCTCCAGCCAGTTGCACCAAAATATTTAGAGAAAGAATAAACCAGAATGGTATTGTCAGGGCAAATTGCAAATAAGGATTTAAAGTTATCTGCAAATGTGCCATAAACATCATCTGTTAAAATAATCAGGTCAGGACGTTTTTTGACAATATCAGCCAAAATCGCTAAACCTTCATCACTCATTTTAACCGAAGGTGGATTGCTTGGATTTACCAAGAAAAATGCTTTAATCGATAGATCTTCTAATTTGCGTAATTCTGATTCAGGATATTGCCAACCAAGATTAGGATCAGCCTTGATGAGTACTTCTTCGAGCTGATAATCATTGAGTTTTGGAATTTCGAGATAAGGGGTAAAAATAGGCGAACCTATGGCAATACGATCACCATGTGAAATAATTTTATTTTCTTTTAATGAATTAAAAATATAAGCCATTGCAGCTGTACCGCCTTCCACTGCAAATAAATCGAGTTCCTCTTTAGGCATACCTTGTACGCCCATTTCACGTAAAACATATTCTTTAATAATCTTTTCGCTGACTCTTAGCATTCGATCTGGGACAGGATAATTACAGCCAAGTATACCTTCGACCATTTCGAGTAAGAATGCATCAGGATCAAGTCCCAATTGGTCACGAACATAAGAAATCGCTTTACCCAGAAAAACAACACCTGGCTTGTCACGATTTTCTAGGATGAAGTGGTCAAAGCGTGATTGCAATCCTTCCGCACGAGGAAATCCACCAAGTCCTTCTGGCATATAGGAAAAAGAAAATTCTGATTCAGTGGCAGAAAATAAACCCAATTGGAAAAAGGCACGGCGTGGAACAGTTGCAAGAAAGTTTGGATTTCCTCGTCCCGCATTGAGCATCATACGGTCGGTATGGCTTTGTGCCAAAGCAATCAATTCATCTTTGAGTTCAAATGGGCTAAGTTTTGCATATTTTGAATAATCAACGTTCCCCATGGGAAGTCTCCTTAATTATCTTGAAGTGAATGAGTTTGAAATTTATAAAATTATTTATGCTAAACCGACAATCAGAGGGCCAAGCAAGGTTAAAAATACATTTGCGAGTGCATAGGTAATCGCAAATGGGACGGTCGGAATTGAGTTTCCAGCTTTGTCGAGTACGCCACCAAAAGCGGGGTTTGCACTGCGTGAGCCAGTTAATGCTCCAGCCATTACGGCGACATTGTTATAACGGAGTACATAACGGGCAAACAGCATTGAAAGAATCAGCGGTACTAGTGTGACCACCACTCCGATCATAAACAGGGACAAGCCACTTTCTTTAATGGTTTGAATGGCCTGTAAACCTGATTGCAAACCGACAGCAGCAACAAAACCAGCAAGACCTAAATCTTTGAGAAGTTGTGAAGCGGCTAAAGGCATATTGCCGTGGACTTGGTTTCGGCTACGTAGCCAACCAAATAACAGACCTGATAACAGCGCACCGCCACCTGCACCAAGGGTTAAAGGAACATCACCAATACGGACAACAAATAGGCCAATGACTAAACCAACAACTAAGCCTGCACCATGGAAAATCCAGTCTGTTTTTAAGCTTTCTGGTAAAGCTTTACCCGCCTCTTTGACTAAGCGCTCAAGATCACTTTTAGTTCCATATACGGTGACCACATCGCCTTGACGCAGGACCGTATCATCACTTAAAGCTTGTGCTTCACTGTTACGTTTAATTGCAAGTACATAAATGCCATGCTTTAAATAATCTGGTGTATTAGCTTTGATATCTCCAAGGGTACGGTTGGCATATTTTGAGTTTCGTAATATGACATCTGTGGTGTCCATGATCATTTCCATGCCTTGTGAGGATTGCAACTCAGATCCAATAAACTCGGCAATGGAAATGATACTTGCCCTGCGACCAACGACCAGAACAACATCATCTTTCTGTAAGGTAATTTCTGGCGCAACATCAATAAATTGATCTTTGCGTTTTAATCGTTCAATGGTGACGCTCGGTACTTGTGTTTCGAGTTCGGCAATGGTGTGTCCTGATGCTTGTTTGACTTTGTAAATACGACCAACAATTTCAGGCATAGCCAATTCTTGACCAGGTGCCAGTTCAAATGCACCTTTTAACTGTTCCGCTTGCGCTTTTAGGGCATCATCATGAATTTCTCGTCCCATAAATTTTGGCAAGATATTCACACAGACAATAATTGCGCCTAGAGAACCAAAGATATAGGTCACGGCATATCCAATCGCAACATTGGCTTGAAGTTTTTGAATTTCTGCAAGTGGTAAGTCTAGACGAGAAATTGCATCGCCCGCCGTACCAATAATCGCAGATTGGGTCATCCCACCTGCAGCTAGACCTGCGGCTAAGCCTTTATCTAGATTAAAGATTTTTGCCATGACTAAGACCGTAATGAGTCCACATACAGCCATAAAAATAGCCAACAAAATTTCTTTAATGGATTGTGGTCCAAGCGATTTAAAAAACTGTGGGCCACTTTCAAAACCGACTGCGTAAATAAATAAAGCAAAAAGAATCGCTTTTACACCATTGTCGATTGGTACCCCAATAAGACTTAGAATAACAGCGACAAGTAATGATCCTGCAACACCACCAAATTGAAACTTTCCAAATTGAAATTGACCGATCCAAAACCCTATTGCTAAGGATAAAAATAATAGGATTTCAGGACTATGTTTTAATTCACCTTGTAGCCATTCAATCATTTTACGGCCCCACCTTTATTATTTAATCTATATTTGATTATGAATAGAATGTTCATTTTTTTACGTTAAATGGAAAATACTATATCAATCGAGGTTGTGTAAAACACTCATATTTAAAATATATTATTTCATTGTTTTTTTATTCATTTTAATAATATGAAAAATATATAGAATATTAAATTTTACTTAACTAAATAAAAATTCTAACCTTTATTTTGTGCTTGAATTTCTTATTTATTTCTAATGTAACTATGTTGATTGGTAATTTTTTATTAAAAGTTAATTTATTTAAAAAATAGATTTAATAAATATAAACAAATTATTTTGTATTTTTAAGGTGTTTGTATCGATGGTTGTTTTATCATAAATTATTGAAAATAATATATTATTTATTTTAATATTGGATATTTGTTTTTCTGGTGTTAGCAAAGTGTATCGTTTGGTAAACAGTATAGAAAAATATAAATATATTGTGCATTTTATTTGAAAAGTAATTAATAAATCAAAACATCATTATAAATGTAGGTATATATATCATGAATAAAGTGTATAAATTGGTCTGGAATACTGCAATAGGGAGCTGGGTTGTAGTTTCTGAAATTGTAAAAGGTAATAAGAAATCGAAAATTAATAAAATTGTGAAAGGTTCGATGTTTTTATTATTTATTGTTAATTCAAATGCTATTTAGCGCAAGATATTAGCGAGAGTTTAAATGTAAATGGTAGTTTAACTGCAACTGGAGATGTAGTTGCAAATGGTATTTCATTAACAACAGTAAATACTGATTTAGACCAAACAAAAAATGATTTAAATACTCTTGATGATCAAGTTAATAATACTTCTACGGGGTTGGTCACAAAGGTATCACAGGTTGATTTTGATAGCTTAAATAACCAAGTGAATGATTCAAGCACGGGGCTGGCGACGAAAGTGTCACAGTCAGATTTCAATACATTGAATAGTCAAGTCAATGATGTAAACACTGGATTAACCAGCAAGGCATCTGCGACAGATTTGAATTCGCTGAAGAACCAAACTTGGAATATACAAAGCAATGGAGGGGCATCTAGCGCTGTAAAAGCTACAGATACCGTGAATTTTGTGAATGGTAAAAATATTACTGTGACCAATGCGGGTACAGATATTTCAATTTCCACAGTGGATGATCCAGAGTTTAACTCGGTAAAAATTGGTGATACTGCAAATAATACTGTATTGACCAGTACAGCAAATGGTTTAGACCTGGGTGGCGATAAGCTCACAAATTTAGCCAATGGTAATATTGCTGCGGGATCAACAGATGCAGTGACAGGCGGGCAAGTGAATGATTTACTTTTCCAAAGTGGTCAAGGTATCAAATATTTCCACACCAACTCATCACTTGTTGATTCACAAGCCAATGGTTTAAATTCTCTTGCTATAGGCCCTGTGGCAAAATCTGAAGGTGAGCTATCAATCGCTATCGGTCATCTCTCAAATGCTACAGGACTCAACAGTATTGCTGTCGGAAATACAGCCAATGCCATCAATGATTATTCTATTGCTTTTGGTAAAGAAACAGGCGCACTTGGCGCCAATTCAACCTCTATTGGAAATGGTGGTCAAGCGAGAGCATTGACCCCGACTTATAACGTATCCAATACGCAACTGATTGCAATCAATGGTATTCCTGTCACCGCAATGGGAACGGATCCCAGCACTATTACTGAAATTAATGGGGTTGCTGTCTCTGCGACACAAGTGAATCAGTTCCTTACAGCTTTGCAAAATGGCGCCAATATGTCTGTTGGCGATAAAAGTGTTGCTTTGGGCTCTTCTGCATTGGCGGGTGGGCCTTCAAGTATTGCGATCGGGGATGCAGCTATAGCAACAGGAACGCATTCAAATGCAATTGGTCAGGGTGCAAATGCCGTGGGAACCAATGCCAATGCGATAGGAACCTCGGCATCCGCTGCGACCAATGCCAATGCGATCGGAAATTCAGTGTCTGCAAGTGGAACTGCGAGCGTCGCAATCGGAAATCAAGCGACTTCAGGAGGTGCGAGTTCAATTGCATTGGGTGATGGCGCAAAATCTAGTGTGGTTAATGGTGTTTCAATTGGTAGTGCTGCAGGAGTAGGTTCTATTGGTTCTGGTACATTTGACCGTAATGGGCATATCGCTGTTGGAGCAAACGCAGGACAAAATATAAGTGGTAATCAAACGATTGCTATTGGAGTCGGGGCAGGAAGTAATTCGACAGGCAATCTATCAAGTTCTGATTACAATATTGCTTTAGGGAGTGATGCGGGAACAAACTTATCGGGTAATCAGAATATCTCAATTGGTTTTGGCAGCAATAAAGATAGAAATGCTACCGTACAAAGCTCAGTGGCGATCGGTGCGGCAACATTTACTGAAAGTTTAGGTGTAGCAGTTGGAACACGAGCAAGTGTTGCTCAAGGCGGTGTTGCACTCGGTTATGACTCGATTGTGACAGGTACTTCAGGGGTTGCAATTGGCTTGGATTCTTTAGCAGGTCAAAGTGATGTGGCATTAGGCTCGGGAAGTGTTGCGCAAAATAACTCACTTGGAAACGGCTATATCACCAATGTCTCTGGTGGTGTGGGGGGCTTTAACATTGTTTCGGTCGGGAATAAAAATGAGCAACGTCGAATTACCAATGTTGCAGATGGTTCAGAATTGCAAGATGCGGTGACGGTCAATCAGATTAAAGCTTTACAAAATGACATTATCCGTGTGATGGGCGCAACGGATGCAAAAGGTAATCCAGCAACTATTGGAAGTGGTGGTACTTTACCTTTAATCCAAGTCAATGTTAAAGACTCCTCTGGAAACACCAGTAAGCTTCCAACAACAATTCAAGATGCTTTTGATTTACTGGGTACGGGACAGATTGGTGGAGTAGTACCTGATGCTGTGTTGTATAACTCAGACAAATCAGTTGTGAATTTAGTCGGTACTGATGGAACGATTATTCGCAACGTAAAAGGCGATGAAAATGATCTATCCTCAGCGGTGAATTTTGGGCAATTAAAAACAGCTGTTGCGGAAGCAGGACCACAATACTTTTCAGTAAATACCACGGATATCAATAATAAAAACAATACAGGGGCAAATGGCGACAATTCTTTAGCAATTGGCCCGAGTGCCAGTACATCTTCCCTTGCAGCGGGGAGTGTTGCTTTAGGTAGTAATGTGATTGTAGCAAGAGAAAAATCAGTTGCGATTGGTGCGGGTGCGGGTTCAGTAGGGGTTTCCTCAATTTCAATCGGTGATTCTTCGATTGCCACAGGTACAAATAATATTGCGATGGGGAAAAGCGCAGAAAGCCGTGGCGAAGATAGTATTGTTATAGGGAATGGTTCTGAGGCGGACGGCATCAAGTCAAACTATGCGGTCGTTGTAGGGAGTGATGCTGAAGTTAATTCCGCAGATCAAGGGATTGCAATTGGTCGCCAAGCATTGTCTCAGGGAGATAATGCGACGGCAATTGGTTATCAGTCTAAAGCCAATGGTGCGCAGAGTGTTGCATTAGGACGCTTTGCCACAGCAACTGCTGAAGACAGTATGGCCTATGGAGATAATGCTAAAGCTTCAGGTGCGAATTCTACTGCAATAGGTTCAGATGCAAACAGTACTTCTCAAGATGGTTTGGCAATAGGCTCTCAAGCAAAAAGCTATGCAGCAAAAGCCACGGCAATTGGTCAAAACGCAGAAAGTGCTGGTGAAAATGCGATAGCGTTTGGTGTCAACAGTGTAAGTCGTGCTAAAGATGCCACTGCAATAGGCAATAATGCAACTTCAAATGGAATCAATGCGATTGCACTCGGCAAACAATCCAATGCAAATGCTTTAAATTCAATTGCGGTGGGTACGGAAACCAATGCACTTCAAGAGGATGCGGTCGCAATCGGAAATAGTGCTTCGGTGAGTGCGAAAGGCGCAACTGTATTGGGTAAGTCTGCAACAGCATCACATGAAAATGCTGTAGTTTTAGGAAATAACTCAGTTTCGGCAGCTTATGTGGCAACCAAATCAGCCACAATTAATGGCAAAACCTATAATTTTGCAGGAGCTCCCGCTGCTTCTTCTAGTGTAAGTGTCGGAGATGTCGGGGCTGAACGAACCATTGTCAATGTTGCTGCTGGGCGTATCAGTAGCTCAAGTACAGATGCAATCAATGGCAGTCAATTGTATCAAACCAATCAAGCCATTACCGATTTAGCAGATACGCCATTACGCTTTGCCGGAGACACTGGCGCGAAAGTGGAGCGTAAATTGGGTGAGCAATTAAAGCTCACTGGTGGAGCGACTGGGGTACTTACAGATGGCAATCTTGGGGTTGTAAGTAATGGTACCGATACTTTGCAATTAAAATTGGCCAAAGATGTCAACCTGACTGCTCAAGGAAGCTTAAGCGTCGGCACTTCCAAAATTACAGATGGGCAGGTGGAAATTAAAGACAGTGCCAATAATAGTAATATCAGCACCTCCACTCAGACAGTGATTACTGCTGGGGCAAGCAGTAATAGCGCAAATGCTAATACCATTAACTTAAAAAATGCGAGCAATAATGTTGTGTTAAGTGGTACGACAGGTACTTTGACAGGACTAAGCAATAAAACTTTAACTGAATCAGACTTTGCCAAAATGGGGCGTGCAGCAACAGAAGAACAGCTTAAGTTAGTCAATGAGGTGGCTGAAAATGCCAATAAAGGTTGGAATTTAACCACCAATAAAGACGCTACAGGCACTACAAATATTGCAGCCACAGATACAGTCGATTTTTCAAATAGTGATGGCAATCTAGCCATTGGTCACACTGGTGCAAATGTCGATCTGAAACTTGCAGAAATCGTTAATGTGGGCGGACTTCCTGGTGGGGCAAACATTGCCATTAATGGCAAAAATGGCACGATTACAGAATTAACCAATACTACCTTTGATCCAAGTAATTATTTATCTGGGCGCGCTGCAACAGAGGATCAATTGGCAACACCAATTACATTTGCTGGAGATAATGCTGGTGTGAATGTTGATCGTAGATTGGGGCAACGCTTGAGTATTGTCGGTGGTGAATCTGTTGCGAGTAATTTAACCGACAATAACATTGGTGTCGTTGCAGACAGTACCGACAATAAACTAACCATTAAACTCGCTAAAGATATTCAGCTCGATAGTGTAAATGCGAGTGGTACAGTGATCGATAGCAAAGGCTTAACTTTTGTAAACGCAAGTGGCGGTGCTGTGCCGAATTCACCAAGTGTGACCGTGACAGGAATCAATGCGGGGACCAATAAAATTACCAATGTTGCATTGGGTGATATTAGTGACAGCTCTATGGATGCTGTAAATGGTAGCCAGATTAAACAGATCATCGATAAAGGATTTAGCATTAGTGCAAATGCTGACAGTGCAGCAAAAGATACGATTGGTCTCGGTGAAAATGTTGATTTTAGTGCAACCGATGGCAACATTAAAATTACCAACACAGGCAATAATGGAATTAGCTTTGGGCTTGAGCCAGTGGTCAAGATTGGACCTGCCACAGGTGGAAATCCAATAACAGTCAATGGTAATACAGGAACAATTACAGGCCTAAGCAATACAACTACATCCAGTAATGACTTTGCTACAGTCGGTCGCGCGGCCACAGAAGAACAGCTCAAACAGATGCAAACTGGGCTCAGTGATGCGGGCTTTGGCTTAACGGCTGGCGACGGCAATACCATCAACAAAAAATTGGGTGAAAGTATTGAGGTTATTGGTGCTGATAGCAATATTGCCACCAAAGTTACTGGTGGCAAAGTTGAAATAGAGCTCGCCAAAAATATTGATCTGAGTACTGCAGGCAGTTTAACGGTCGGTACCAGTAAAATTACAGATGGTCAAGTTGAATTAAAAGATGCGGGCAAATCGAATATTAGTACAGTGAATAGCACAATTGTCAGCGATGGTACCAATAGCAGTACGCTGGGTGCAGGAAATATCAATGTCAGTAATGGCATCTATCAAACCCAAGTCGGCCCAACACAAATTGTTGTAGGTGGTGCAAATCCTGTTAGCGTGAATGGTTCAACAGGACGGGTGAGTGGTTTAAGCAATACCACTTGGGATCCAAATACAATTTACAATCAAAAACAAGCTGCGACTGAAGAGCAATTAAAACAAGTCAGTGATGTGGCTCAGAATGCCAATCAAGGCTGGAACATCAAAACGGATGCTATTTTGGGGACAACGCAAGTCAAACCAGGCGATATGGTCGATGTCGGTTTAGCAACAGGTGAAACTAATTTAAATGTCAGTGCAAAAAATGACAGTAATGGAACGACAACCATTGATTTCAGCTTAAATAAAGACCTGAATATTGATAGCGTCACTGCGGGTACCGCAACGGATTCTACTGTGATGAATAAAGATGGTATTACCGTACAAGATGGTAGCACTCAAAGTGTGGTGGGTTCTGGTGTGATTAGCGTCAAAAATACGGTCAATCATGTTGTCCTTGATGCGAATAAAGGCACACTAGAAGGTTTAACCAATAAGACCACATCAAGTCATGATTTTGCTACCACAGGTCGTGCAGCGACAGAAGAACAGCTTAAGGAAATCCAAACTGGACTGAATGATGCCGGTTTTGCTTTAACCGCTCAGGATGGTAATACAGTAAGCAAGAAATTAGGTGAAAGCGTTGATGTAATTGGTGCTGACAGTAATATCAGTACCAAGGTGGCAGCTGGAAAAGTACAGGTTGAGTTAGCAAAAAATATTGATCTTACTTCTGCAGGAAGCTTAACGGTTGGTAAAAGCAAAATCAGCGATGGCAAAGTCGAACTGAAAGATGCTGCCAAATCGAATATCAGTACCGTCGATGGTACATTGGTGAGTGATGCAAGTAATAATAGTAGTTGGATTGGTGCAGGCAGTATCAATCTAAGTAATGGTATTTATCAAACGCAAATGGGACCAACACAAATTATTGTGGGCGGTGCAAACCCTGTAACCGTGAATGGCTCAACAGGGACTATTGGTGGGCTGACCAATAAAACATTTAATCCAAATAACTTTGTCAGTGGTCAAGCTGCGACAGAGGATCAGCTTAAAGCGGTGAGCGATCGTATTCAAACAGCAAACCAAGGTTGGAATTTGACCACCAATGGAACCAATAGTAATCCAGTCAAATCAGGCGATACGGTCGATTTTAGTAACAAAGATGGCAATATTAATATCAGTAACAATGCCAATAATGTCAGTGTCGAATTAGCCAAAGATATTCAGGTTGACAGTGTGACCGCAGGCAATACCGTAATCAATAATGATGGTCTTAGCATTACTGGTGGGCCAAGTGTGACTAAAAATGGTATTGATGCTGCGGGCAATAAAGTCACCAATGTTGCAGAGGGGAGTATTGCTCAAAGCAGTAAAGATGCGGTGAATGGAAGCCAGATTCATAATATTATTGGGGATGGTGCATTTCAAGGCGGAGATGGTAATACCATTACCAACATCGGTGGGACAGGTGCAACCAACATTAATGATGCGATTAGCTCAATCAACCAAAAAGCTGGGCAACATTCTACAGTTATTGCTGGGCAGAATATGACGGTCACTGAAACAACCAATAGCCTAGGAGGTAAGGAATATAAGGTTGCAACAGCGGATGACGTAAAATTTAACACGGTTACTGCAAATACGCTGACCGCAGATAATGTCATAGCAAACACAGTCAAAGTGGGTGATGTTGCAATAGATCAAAATGGAATAAATGCTGGGAATAAAAAAATCACCAATGTTGCAGCAGGTGAAGTATCCAGCACTTCAAAAGATGCGGTTAATGGCTCACAACTCAATACGTCAAACCAATACATCACAACATCTTTAGGCGGTGGCGCAAAATATGAAAATGGTCAGTTCACTCCGCCAACCTACAATGTAAATAACGGCTCATATCATAATGTGGGTGATGCCTTAGGTGCGCTTAATCAGGCTGATATTGATTTAGGTAATAAAATTACCAATCTAGGCGATCGTTTAGAGCAAGTATTTTATGACACCAATGGTCGAATAGATGATTTAGAGAAAAGAGCCAGTGCAGGGAATGCGCAAGCACTTGCAACAGCAGGTTTACCTCAAGCTTATATTCCAGGCAAAAGTATGATGGCAATCAGTGGGGGGACTTATCGTGGAGAAAGTGGGTATGCGATCGGAATGTCATCAATTTCAGATAATGGTCGATGGGTGTTTAAGGTGAGTGGAAGTGGTAACTCGCGTGGTGATTTTGGGGGAACTGTAGGTACTGGGATCCAATGGTAGTTTAGGGAAGCTAAGGCATTTTAGCCATGTAAACAGTGTCTTAGCTTACCATTTTTTGGATTCAGATTAACGAGAACAAGAATTTATGCGAGAGTCGACATATGAAAAATTTATTAATATTGAGTTTAATTGCCGTAACATTGAGTGCTTGTGCCACAGGAACCATTATTTCTAAAGAGGGTAAAACCGAGCAAGCGAAATGGCATAAGGTGGATGATGTCATTTTAAATAAAAAAGCGGGAACATTCCCAAATGTACAGAACTTGAATCAAGTCAGAGCAGGAATGACCAAAGATCAACTTTACGCGCTGATTGGTCGACCTCAATATGAGGATGGCTGGAGAGCTAGAGAATGGAATTATTTGTTCCATTTCACGACTGCAGACCGTACCAATGACACTATTACAACCTGTCAGTTTAAAATTTTATTTGACCAAGAAAAGATCGCTAGAAGCTTTTACTGGAATCCAATACAGCCTAAAGATGGCCTCTGTCCTCCCTCTCTTGAATTAAAGTAACAATCAGTGTGTAGATGATTGAAGGCTTTAAAATTGTATACTTTAAGCATTTAATTTTTTGCGTGTAGAAAAATTCAATCTCAAACAACAGTGTGTAAAGAGAAAACCCACATCGATGTGAACACTTTAAATAAGCGGTCATATCGTTGTGGCACATTTAAATCATATACGTTTTTATGATGACGTTTTAACACGCCATTGAGGATAGATCGAAAGGATATAGTCCTGAAATTGTTGTATCACTTTTGGATTGTTTGAACGCTTTAAATAGTCTAAAACACGATCTAAGTAAGCCTCACTGGGTTGTATCTCAAAACCTAAATTTTGACTTAATTGAGCATAATGTTCTTTTATAAGATTGGGATTTTCTGGGATCGCTTTAATATTGACTCGCATACCTTCAAAAATATAACGCAAACCATCAAGATTACCTTTCATTGGCACAGTACCGTGATCTTCACCCTCATACTGGACATATTTATAGTTCAGTTGAGTAAAAGGCTGTTGACTTAAATATTGATTGAACTTTTTGATACCCTTGTAATGGTTGTCTAAACTGTCTGTATTTTCACTGGCACCAACTTGGGTTAAAAATAAAGTTTTATGCTGAAAATCTTGATTGTTCGCTTCCTTAAAACGTTTCAGCATGATCTCATCATCCCACCAAATACTAGGGTCATGGACAATATAGGCTTGGATATTTTGTTGACCATTGAGCATATGATTGAGTGCGGTAATACCTCCAAAAGAATGACCAATCAATATATTTAACCCATTAGTACGATATTTTTTCTCAATATCAGGCATGAGCTCTGATTCTAAAAATTTAAAAAATGCGACATTTCCGCCAGTTTGACCTTCAATCAGTCGTTCTTCATTAATTTCAGGCTTTTGCTTGGTTGGGGTTAAGTCTCGGGCACGATCTGTATTGACGATGCCCACAATGACCATTTCAGGAATCGAAGGGTAAGGTGACTTCGATAATTTTTCGACAATTCCTGTCAAATAATGAAAGTTACTTTCGCTATCTAATAGATAAATCACAGGATATTTTTGCTTGGGATATTTGCCATATGTAGCAGGGAGATAGATCTGGATTGGTCTTTTTTCATTTAAAATAGCGGAAGATATGTTTTGTGTTTCTCCAATACGAATGCTGTTATCTGCAAAAGTATGTATTGAAATTTGCATGATCAACATGCCTAGCGCCAAATAGAGAGAAGTTTTCTTCAACATGAAAAATGACCTATTCGATAACAGTGATGTGATTACCCCAGTCGAGTAAACTTATTGATTGCTCAAGTATGGGTACTGATGATTTACAGAAAAATGAGATTAAATTCAGTTCAGGTTTAATTGTTGGCTGATAGTGCTTTTAGCAGAAACAGGTGTTTTGCAGCATCTGTTTGTATTTTTATAACTGACCAAAGTTATAGAGCTGAGTACACGATTTGCTATTGGCTGAATAAGAATAGATTGGATCATAAAATTGATTTTTATAAATATGCGAATAATAATTATTATCTTTTAAGTTGGTGGTAAAAATCAATATGGATCTATATGTTTTATAAATTTATGTTGCTTTGTACAAGCATACTTACAGACTAAAAAAATATTTGAGTTCTATTGATATGTCGGCTGAAAGATTGGCTCCCATTAAAATTTATTCAGCGTGTTTTAAACCATACTCCTTAACTCATAGGCTGTATTTCTCAGTAAAGGCAAAACTTGCTGAATCAGCTGTTCTTCAGTGACACGATGTGTTTGTGCAATACAGTTTAATGCAGCGACGGCTTTGCCTTGTGCATTTAATACTGGGACTGCAATCGCAATAACCCCTAATTCATGTTGTTCTTTTGATAGACAATAATCTTGTTTTTGAATCTCTGCCAATACTTGATAAAACTGGACTTCATCTTGAATGGTATAAGCGGTGAGGCGATTCAAACTATATTTATTTACCCAGTGTTTTTGTTCTTCTAAATTTAATGCTGCCAATAAAACCTTGCCTGTTGAGGTTGCATGTGCAGGCAAACGATTGCCCAAATGCATCCCATAAGGACTTAGGCGTAAATTATCGTGTTGAGGTAGGTAGCTTCTGGCAATTGGAACGACTTCATGTTCATCTAAAACCACCAGTGAAAAAGTCAGACTGGTTTGTGCGCTTAACAGATTGAGAATAGGTTGCACAACTTTAGGCAGATGTGCAGAGCTTAAATAGGAGCTCGATAAGCGTAATACTTTGTGAGTTAACCAAAAGTAGTGATCATCAGTTTCTAAATAACCTAAATATTTTAAAGTGCGTAAATATCTTCGTGCCGCTGTACGGCTCAATCCTGTGCGCTCCGCAATTTGAGTCGAATTGAGTTTTTGACGATCAACTCCAAAGGCTTCAAGCAAACTCAGTCCTTTGGCGAGTCCAGCGATGTAATCGTCTTGCTTAATGGTTTCACCTGAAACCTCGTTCTCAATTAAATCGTATCTCATCGTTCATCCATTCCTGATTATAATTTTATGGCCGATATACGGTCATTATTGCCACTATACGGTGATTATCCAGTTTTTACCATATCAAAAAGAGATCAAAAAAATTAATTTAATGGTCAGGATATGGAGAAAATGTTATGGAAAATTTAACCACGCAAGTGGCGATTATTGGTTCAGGCCCAGCTGGGCTATTGCTTGGACAACTGTTGTTTAAAGCAGGTATCTCGCACGTGATCATTGAGCAACGCAGTGCTGAATATGTAGCTGCACGTATTCGAGCAGGGATACTTGAACAAGTATCGGTTGATTTATTGAAGCAAGCGGGTGTGGATGAAAATCTAAACAAGTTTGGCTTAGCGCATGATGGTATTGAAATTTTAACCAATGGCTTAAAGCATCGTGTGGATTTATCTGAGTTAACTCAGGGGAAGCAAGTTACGGTTTACGGACAAACGGAAGTCACAAAAGATTTAATGCATGCACGTGAAGCGGCTGGTTTGTGCACTTACTACGAAGCAGAGAATGTGCAAATTCATGATTTTGAGCAAAACCCTTATGTTAGCTTTCAGCAAAATGGTCAATCGTACCAGCTTAGATGTGATTTTATTGCAGGCTGTGATGGTTATCATGGAGTCTGTCGTGCAAGTGTGCCTCAAGATAAAATCAAAACTTTTGAAAAAATTTATCCATTTGGCTGGTTAGGTGTACTTGCAGATGTTCCACCTGTTTCAGATGAATTGATCTATGTGCAGTCAGAACGTGGTTTTGCTTTATGTAGTATGCGTTCAAAAACCCGTAGCCGATATTATTTGCAAGTTCCAGTGACGGATCACGTTGATGAGTGGTCTGACCAACGATTTTGGGATGAGTTAAAAAATCGCCTTGATGAAGAAAGTCGTAAAAATTTGGTTACAGGCACTTCAATTGAAAAAAGTATTGCACTTTTACGCAGTTTTGTGACAGAGCCAATGCGATTTGGGAAACTATTTTTAGCAGGAGATGCGGCACATATCGTTCCACCGACTGGGGCAAAAGGTTTAAATTTAGCTGCATCTGATATCGCTTATTTGTCAAATGCCTTAATTGAATTTTATCTCAATGGTTCAGAACAAGGCATCGAGGAATATTCTGAAAAATGCTTAAAACGTGTGTGGAAAGCAGAACGTTTTTCATGGTGGATGACGCATTTATTACATCGTTTTGAAACGGAAAGTGAGTTTGATCATAAAATTAAGCAGGCTGAATTGAGTTATATTTTAGATTCACATGCGGGTTTAACCACATTGGCTGAAAACTATGTGGGTTTACCTTATGAAATTAAAACATTTAATGAGATGCAGGGTAGTCGTTCAGACTTGGTTAGTCATTAATTTTGAAAAATAGAAAGTTACCTATTTTGAGCAAGGTTTTTAAATCTTAATTAAATATAGGTGACTTTTTTGTTGCTAACCAAATTAAACGCAAAATAAAAAGCTTGATCTTCATGTTTATGATTAAGCTAAATTTAAAATGATATGGCTTTATTTAAAGTTTTTTTTAAAAGTATTTTAAGCAACTTTTTGATAAACAATGAAAAGATATAGTTAAGAAAAGGATACTAAGATTAGAAAAAAGTAGTGTGATTGTTCATAAATAATGCGATAAAAAATACTGGAATTTTGAGATTTAAAAAACAAATGGTTCTGGATGTTACAAATTATTTTATAAAAATAAATACTTAAGAATGAGAAAATACCAAGAATTGGGTATTTTTTTACCAATTGGAAAATAATAATTTATTTACTCCATAACTCAAAGAGTAATTAAAATGACTAATTTAAATATTTTAAGTATTGATCAAAATGAAGAGTACATTGTGGTTTCCCTTAAAAATAATGAGGGTAAAAGCTATGAGGTTGGCTATCCAAAATCTGCAGGATATAGCTTAGAACTAGTGACAAATACATTGAATAAAAAGCAAATTGATAAAGTTGAAGGAAGCTGTTGTGAGTTGAAATGGGAAGTCAATGTAAAACCAGGTTATACATCGGATTGCGCAAAAGCATTAGGTATTGCTGAAGGGAATGTAATAGGCGGTATCAGTAAGATATATCAATGCCGCATACAATTTCGTAATACAAAAGGTTGGGGATTTACATTTTATGATTTAAGTGGTGATGACTATAGTTGTTCAACCGTTTTAAATGGATGGCACTATATTGATTATAATTCTAGCGAGCCTACAATCATCGCTGTTGACTAATAGAATTATTCTCCTACGTAATTGATATGTCAAAGATTTGATAAAAAAGCACACGTGTTGCTTTTTTATCAAAGAACTGCATCAATTGAGAGGGGATCAATAGTTATAGTTAAGGTTGAGTTTAATACTAAATAGGTTTTATGCCTGTAATGTAACTTCGTAAACCAAAACATTAGCTTCAAACCAAATAGATTCAAATCGAAAATTTGTTTTCATTTTATAGATGAACTTGTTAGCATCAAAGGGTATTTTTGATAGCGTGTGACAGTGAATGTCTTCAGGTCAACAAGTTTTAATTAAACTTAGAAAAATGATTATTGCTGGAGAGCTAGAGGGCGGTGCCAGAGTAGCAGAGATCCCAACGGCTGAGTTGCTTGGGGTGTCCAGACAGCCTGTGCGTATGGCATTTCGTTTGCTTGAGCAAGAAGGCTTACTGATTAAAAATCCGACTCGAGGTTATACGGTTCGAGAAATTTCAGAAAAGCTGGTCAATGATGCACTTGAAGTACGAGGTATCCTTGAAGGACTGGCAGCTAAAACCATTGCAGAACAAGGTTTGACAGAAGAGCAGAAAAAAACACTACAAAATTGCATTGTCGAAACAGAAAAACTTTTTGATGGAAAAACTGAGTTTGGTGATCATGAACTGGAACGTTATCATCACTTTAATGTGATTTTTCACGATACCATTATTCAAGGTGCACAAAATGTTGCGCTGATCCAAGCCTTAGCCAAAAACAATCAATTGCCCATGGCCTCGGCCCAAGCCATTACTTATGACCAAACTCAGGCACTTTCAGAATATCGTCGTTTACATTATGCCCATCTACAGCATTGTTCAATTTACGATGCCTTAATACATAGACAAGCCGGGCGTGCTGAAACATTGATGCGTGAGCATAGCAGTGTTGTGGTTTTGGGCGAGACCTTAAGAAATGTGTTGTCTCAATAAAACCGAAATGAAATATCAACAGACCCTAAGCAGCTCTTTTAATCGAATCAAAGGGTTGTTTTTCATTAGAATTCAATCACCAAACTTGTAGATTTTGCTCGGGAACAGCAGGGGGTAAACTGGTTATTTAATGCATGTTCTTCGTCAGTCATAAATACATCACGGTGATCTGGAATTCCTGCAAGCACACGCGTGATACAGGTTCCGCAAATACCTTGCTCACAAGAAATAGGGACATCAAAGCCGTTTTCAATTAAGGCTTGGGTTGCTGTTTGATGAGGCTGTACTTCGATTCGACGGTCAGTGCCTTTGATTTCAATGGTAAAAGCTGCATTGTTAGATGTCTCTGACTTTTGTGCGACAAAGTGTTCTTGATGTAGCTGCTCTGTCTGCCAGCCCATGTGTTGAGCTGACTCCATCACAAATGCCATAAAACCTGCTGGCCCACAAACATATAAATGTTTATCGGATGCGTTCTGCTCCAAGACTGATGACATATCACATTGAGTTTCTGGTTGATCTTGAATATGAAAATAAATCTGACCTGTAAAGTGTTCGGTTAAATTTCCATAGAAGGCAATCATTTCATGACTACGTACAAAATAATGCAATTCAAATGGGATCCGCTGGGATTTAAGTCGATAAGCCATTGAAAGAATCGGGGTAATGCCGATACCGCCTGCAAATAAGATTGCCTTTTGGGTATGAGGATGAATTTCAAATAAATTACGTGGTGCGCCAATACGTAATTGATCACCTTCACGGTACTCGGTATGCATACAACGAGAACCACCTCTGGAATGCTCATCATGCAAAACACCAATCACATAACGATGTTTTTCACGACAACAGTTTGAAAGTGAGTATTGACGCGTTAAGCCATTTTTGAGATGTACATCAATATGTGCACCTGCCTCAAAGCTTGGAAGGGCAGAACCATTGCTTGAAATCAATTCAAATGCTCGAATTGATGGAGTAAGTTGATGAATTTTATCAATAACAACGTCCATGTTTATTCTCCTTTAAATCACCCGAATATTTGGAAACTTATGTTTTGTTGTTTCAGGGGTGAGCGTACTTTCTTGTGCCAGTAATCGGTCAATCACTTTACGTGACTGTACGCCACCAGCATCGATATTTAGCATCAGTAACTGGCGATGGGGATTTCGCAAAATATTTTGTTGCTGCTGTTCCAACATTTCTAAATCTTCGGTAAAGATTTTGCCTTGACCTTCGCGGATGAGATCAGTGAGGGTCGGGTTATCTTGTTGAAAATTACGTGCCATTCCCCAAAAATACCAATGTGAGGTTTCTGTTTCAGGGCTAATAAAATCAACCACGATCGATGACACTTTTTTATCTTTGGGGGCATGATATCCGCCATGTCCAGCATGAGCGACACCCACTTCAATGTGTACGTTACTTGGAGCAACGAAGTGACAGCGTTGCCAGCGATCTACAGCAACATCATCTGCTAAGTTATTACAACGAAGTGCCATTTGCCAAAATGGGGGAGCGATGACATTTTCGATATAACGTTCAGTAATGACATGATCACCATCGACCTTGGTGACAGGAAGTGCTTCATCAATTTCTTTTTGCCCAATACTGCTCGAATGGACATAGGTTTCATGGGTCAGATCCATAAGGTTGTCGACCATCAAACGATAATCACAATGGATATGGAATAAACCACCGCCATAGCTCCACTCAGGATGATCTGCCCATTCTAGTGTTGGAAGTTTGGACTCATCAGCCAAAGCTTGATCACCAGGCCAAACCCAAATAAAACCAAACTTTTCTACAGCAGCATAGCTCTTATTGCAGGGGAAACCGTTTACGCGTTGAGCTGGCAAAGAAATGGTTTTTCCTTCGCATCCCATGACTAAACCATGATAACCACAAACTAAATTGCCATCTTCTACATAGCCTAATGATAAAGGTGCGCCACGATGTGGACAAAAATCTTCAACAGCAGCGACTTTATTTTCTTTGCCGCGATAGAAAACAATTTTCTCACCACAGATGGTGCGACCAAGCGGTTTTTCTTGGATATCTTCAGGATAGCAAGCAACATACCAGGCATTTTTTATAAACATTTGTGACGACTCCTTATCACTTATTGGATCCAATTTATCGCAACACAAGTAAACGGTCAATCCATAAAATGATCATTTTTGATTATTAAATCATTTAATATAGCCTTTAATGTTTTGTATTTGTCAATATTCTGCTGTTTTTATTTAAAAATTATCTCTACGAGATTTATATGGTTGACTGTACTTTTATTAATATTTTGGATCCAATTTGTGTTTTTTGTTGGATGCCTATCGTATTGCGAAAACTGAAATATTTAAAAATAAGGGGGTGGGCTTTTTTAATATCTTCAATAAGGTCACTTACTAAGAAGAGGTTAAATGAATTTAATGGATCCATTTTAATGTAATCTTTAAATGTGTATATTCGCTTTTCATTCTTTTTAATTTAAATATATTGAGTTAAATCATGTGTTTTTTTTGTTTTAATCTCATTTTTAAAATATTTTTTAATAATACTATTGATTTTTTGGATCCAATTAATCAAGATGAAATAGAGCAGGACGCTCCAAAAAAATATTCTTGTTCAAAAACGAGTTTTAAAAATTAAATTATTCCTCTAGGTAATTATGGATACGGATATGCATAACCACCCAGCGACGCAGCTCAGTAATGTCGTGTGTGTATCTGATCCAAATTGGGAGATACACAAATGGAAAGAGATGTTCTTAGTGAGATAAGTCAAAATAAAATGAGCCGATATCAATGGTTTGTGATTTTGATTTGTGTTTTCCTCAATATTATTGATGGTTTTGATGTCATGGTTATGGCATTTACTGCACCTTCAGTTTCAGCGGATTGGTCGCTTTCTGGTGCTCAAATCGGTTTGTTATTAAGTGCTGGTCTATTTGGTATGGCTGCTGGTTCGATTTTTCTGGCACCACTTGCCGATAAAATAGGTCGCCGTTTACTGATCTTAATTTGTTTGGTGATTGCTGGAATCAGCATGCTGGCATGCGCTTTTGTGAATAGTCATAGCATGTTGGCGGTCCTTCGTTTTGTCACAGGGATTGGGGTTGGCGGTATTCTTGCCAGTAGCAATGTTTTGGCCAGTGAATATGCCAATACGCGCTGGAGAAGTTTTGCGGTAAGTTTAATGTCTACAGGATATGGGATTGGTGCCACACTTGGTGGGATATTGTCACTGACAATGATTGAACATTTAGGCTGGCGCTCGATTTTTCTTGCAGGTGGGATCACAACTATTGCAATGCTGTTGGTGAGTATATGGTTATTGCCTGAGTCCTTAGATTATTTGTTGGCAAAAAGACCGCAACAAGCGTTAGCGCGAATGAACTCAGTGTTACAGCGTATGGGCTTAAATCATCTAGATGCCTTACCTGATTATGCAAAAAGTGATGCAAAGGGTGGCGGAGATTTTGCTAAATTATTTGGTGGGCAACAGGGCTTTCAAACATTGTGTTTATGGGGCGCTTTCTTTCTTGTAATGTTTGGCTTCTATTTTGTAATGAGTTGGACACCGAAAATTTTAATTTCAATGGGAATGTCGCCTGAACAAGGGGTTACCACAGGTATTTTAATTAGTATTGGTGGGATTTTTGGTGCAGCAATTATTGGTTTGCTGGCATCTCGTATCAAAATCTTTTATGCCTTGAGCCTATTTCTAGGACTATCTGCCGCCTGTGTGTTTTTATTCGTGGCTGTCTCGGCCCAAGTGAGCGTGGCATTGATTGTTGGCTTATTACTTGGAACGCTGATTAATGGCTGTATTGCAGGTTTATATTCTATTTCACCTACAATTTACGATGCCGATATTCGTAGCCGTGGCGTAGGCTATGCCATTGGTTTTGGCCGTATTGGTGCCATTTTATCGCCAACAATTGCAGGCGTTTTTTTAGATAAAGGTTTAGCACCATCCACACTTTATGCATATTACGGGGTGGTATTTATTTTGGCAATTGTACTTATTTTAATGTTAGGTAATGCATTTTATCGACATAAAGATGAACCAGCCTATACGCTTAAAACAACAACCTAATCCTCTATAAATTAAATAGTTGAGATAAAAAATGAAAAAAACATCCATGTGGGTGTGGGTATACTTTTGCCCATTATTTAGTGCCCTGGCACATGCCGATTTAGTGACAGACAGCAGTGCAGAGCTAACGCTTAGAAATTTTTACTTTGACCGAGACTATAAACAAGATCCATATCCTTATACTGCTGCGCGCGATTGGGCACAAGGTATTATCTTTAATGGTCAATCGGGCTATACCGATGGAACAGTTGGTTTTGGTGTTGATGTATTGGCAATGGCTGGATTTAACTTAATTGGAGATCGAGCTGATGACTATGCACGGAGTAACTTATTACCTGTAAATGCAGATAATTCACGAGATGATTATTATGGGAAAATAGGGCTGACTGCCAAAACAAAATTTAAGAAAAATGAGCTTTTTGTGGGGGATTTGGTTCCACGATTGCCCACGATTTTTTCTTCACCTGCGCGTTTGTTTCCTCAAACTTATCGAGGTGCTCGGTTTGCTTCCAATGAAATTCCAAAGTTACAATTGGAAGGCTTTTATGTAGACCAAGTGCGACAGCGTGATTCAATTCATTATAGTGATGTTGGTATTGACAATATCAATCGCCGTTTTGATCAATCTGCAACAACAGATTACTTCTATAGTTTTGGTGGTGCTTATAAACTCGATGATGCGTATCGAATACGTGCTTATCAGGCTGAACTGCACGATATCTACCAACAGCAATTCTTAGGTTTCAATGGTAAACAGCCTTTAAATGAACAGTTAACTTTTTTAAGCGATGTACGATTTTTCAATAGTCAGGAGGCAGGTAGACAAAAAATTGGTCATGTAGATAACCAGCATTTAAGTGGATTATTTGGTTTAAATTATCAAAACCATACCTTGTCTTTGGGTTATATGCAGGCTTTTGGTTCGACAGGTTTGCCATTTTTATCGGGAACAGAAAGTCCAGTGGTGCTTGACTTTATGAGCTCGGATTATTCCAATAAAGACGAGAAAGTCTATTCACTGCGTTATGAATATGATTTTAAAAATGTAAAATTAGCTGATATTTCCCTTAATGGACTGCGTTTTATGACCCGCTATGCCAAAGGACAAGATATTGATTTACTAAGTTATGGCGATAAACGATTTAAAGAGGAATCGATGGAGCTGGATTTAGCTTATAAAATCCCAGAAGGGAAGTTAAAAGGCTTAGGCATGCGAGCACGTTTTTCTCATTACCGAAATGATATGCCAACCAATATGGTCTTTCACTCAGCCAATGAAACTCGTTTAAATATAGATTATAGCTTTAAGTTCTAAGGGTTCTGTATTACGAAACGGTTCTTTGATTTAAAGAACCGTTTTTAAAATTTAGTCTAATGGTGAAAAGAATTTGTATAAAAAATCTATGTTTCGTCAGAGTGGATCAACGATATCTTTCTGACGATTTTTAAGTATGTGAATATAAAACCATTTAAAAGCAGAAGGTACTCGATTTATAAATGAGTACAACATTGATTTGATCATGATTTTATCAGCCAGTCATTTTAGTCGTGACTCATGGTTTGATTTTTGAGCCATAGACTAAAGGCCTCAATTTTTGGCCAGTGGCGATCTTTCAATGAAGTGATATAGTAATGTTGCTCGCAGAGTAAAAACTGATCAGGGAATGGTGTGATTAGTTCGCCATTTTTAATGGCTTTTTCAACCAATCGTTTTCTTCCCATTGTCACTCCAAGGTTATTTTTGGCAGCAATTGAGGCGAGATCTGAGCGATTGAAGTAAAGCGCTGAAGGGGTATCAATATTGATATTAAAATGTGCGGCCCAACTGTCCCATTCACCCGTTCCTGTCTTATTACACCATGCATGACTGTCGTGAAGTAAAGTACACTGGTTTAAATTCTCCCAATTGTCTACAAGGTTGAATTTTTTAGCATACTCAGGACTACATACAGGTAAAATATGTTCATCCATTAAGTATTGATAATTCAATTGCGGGCAGGGTTGATTATCAAAATAAAGCGCTAAATCTATCCCTTCTCGTTGTAAATTAACATTTTCATTGCCAGTCAAAATTGATAATTCAATAAAAGGATAGCGCTGTATAAAGTCAGATAGTTTGGGAACCAACCAATTTTGTGTAATCGATGGCCTAGCATAAATCGTGAGTGGCCCAGATAAAGTTTGATTTTGGATGGCCTTAATTTCAGTATTGAGATGGTCTAAAGACGATTGCAATGCCCAAAAAATGTGCTTACCTTCAGCAGTGAGTTCAACTTTACGGTGTAAGCGTAAAAAAAGTTTTATATTGAGTTCTTTCTCTAATAAATTGATTTGGTGGCTAACAGCACTTGGCGTTAAACATAACTCTTTTGCCGCTAATGAAAAAGACTCATGCCTTGCAGCTACTTCAAATGTATGAAGTTTAGATAATTGAAAACCTGTTAATGACTTATCTAAGTTCATCACTTTATTGCTCGCTGTCATATATTTTATAATTCATGTGAAATATTAAATAAAAATTTTAAAATAGATACTGCTATCTAAATCAAAATATATTTAAAGATCAATATTTAACCTTATGTTTTTTCAGGTGAATTATTTTAACCCAAAAGCAAATTTTTATCATTTGACGTATTAATCCTAATTCATTATTTTTGCGTACCTTAAATATTAAACCGTGAAATATGTCACGAAAAAACGTGTTTTTAGGCAACCTTACTGAAATTTAAAATATTGGTCTCGCTGTCTAAAAGGTTTTTATGTGCAACCTCTACGAAGCTTAAACGTTTCGTTATAGAGGTTTTTTACTTTTAAATTCTGTAAGGAACAAATTTTAATGATGGTCACAAATAAAGGCTTGTTGGTCACAACACTACTCCTCAGCTCAATCTTGTCTGGATGTGCTGTAAAAGGTGGTAGTAATGGTACGGCTGTTGAAAAGTGGCATAACTTTGAAAATCAAAAAATCAATGAAAAAGTAAATAAGAATAAAGCAAATGTTGTTTTCGTTCGTGATGAGAAAATTGAGGGAAAAGCGGTAAATATTTTTGTAGGTGGAGAATATTTGGCTTCATTGTTACCCAATGCTTATAAAGAGCTTGAAGTTTGTCCTGATAACCAAAAGTTGGTTGCAATTGAAACGGATGTCAAAGATCGCTATGCAAGCAAAGAAAAAGGCGGGCAATACTATAATTTACCTCTCGAAAAAACGACCTATTTACGTGTGAGTCTGGATCAGAATGGGCAGACTTATTTCTTAGCAATGAACGAGGATGAAATTAAAAAAGCTCAGCAGCATTTAAAAGAACAAGTCCATACCTTGCCACGTGTTGATCGCGATTTAAAGTGTAAGCCTACCGTTAAAATGTTGAAGAAATTTACATTACAAGCTGGCGCTTTGTTTCAGTTTGATAAATCAGATGAAGCAAATATGTTAACTCAGGGTAAACAAGAAATTAAGGATGTTGCAGATGCCATTCGTAATGAAACAGCCGAGATAAGCCATATAGATGTTATTGGTTATACAGATCCAGACGGTACGGAAAGTTATAACCAAGTGTTGTCAGCTCATCGTGCGCAAAGTGTAAAAAATATGATGGTAAATTATGGTTTATCTGCTGATTTAATTGCTGCCGAAGGCCGCGGTAAAACAAATTTATTGATCACAGATTGTTCTGAAAAACACACTCAAAATCGTACTGCGCGTTTGGCATGTAATCAGCCCAATCGTCGAGTTGAGATCCTTCTTTATGGTACTCAGCCGTAATTACGCTTCATTTCAAAACTTAGTATTTTGATTCTATTAATTAATGCTTAATTATTGAAATTAAGGAAATAAACGTGACTGTAAAGAATATTGTTCTCAAAATTAATGCTAAAAAATCAACACTCGATACCTTGAATATTGAAGGTGGTGAGTTTGGTCGTGGTTCTCAAGGTAAACCATTAAAAATTGCTGCAAAAGCAAATGTTCATTATGAGTTTACTGATAAAGAGACTTCATTTGGGCCAGAAAATATTGCGACTAAACGCCATGATAAGGATTTGTGGATTAGTTTCGAAGGTGGGGATGTTGATCAGCCAGATCTAATTATTGAAAACTATTATGCTGCAAATGGTGAGTTGGGCTATTCAGAAGGGGAGTCTAACTTACTGATCGGTCAGCATGAAAATGGCAAATATTACCCTTATGTCCCAGAAAGTGCAGAAAAAAGTGATGCCGTGAGTTTGCTTGCGGATCAAGTTGAAGCTGGTCAGGCTTTAGGTGGTGAAGAAGTTGCAGCATTTTGGGCCTTTAATCCATTATGGCTATTGGCTTTGGTTCCGGTAGCGGCAGTGGCTATTGGTCAAGGTCATGATAACAATAAAAAATCTCCTGTAATTGAACATCCTCAGCATGTTCCTATCGCAGAAAAAGACAGTGCTGACACCAAAGAAAACACACCTGTGATCATTGATGTGACTTCAAATGATACCGATAAAGATGGTGATTTAGATCCAAGTACGGTGGTGATTAGTAAACAACCACAACATGGTACTGTCAGCGTTGATCCAATTACAGGTGAAGTGACTTATACGCCAAACAAGGGTTATGTCGGTCCAGATGTATTTGAATATACGGTCAAAGATAAGGCTGGCAATGTTTCTGATCCAGCGACTGTAGTGATTGAGGTAAGTGCCAATCCAGTTGCAGTTGATGACAGTGCTAACACCAAAGAAGATACCCCAATCATTATTGATGTGACTTCAAATGACACTGACAAAGATGGTGATTTAGATCCAAGTAAGGTGGTGATTAGCAAACAACCGCAGCATGGTACTGTTAGTGTTGATCCAATCACAGGCGAAGTAACTTATACCCCGAACAAGGGCTATGTCGGTCCAGATGCATTTGAATATACCGTCAAAGACAAAGCGGGGAATGTGTCTGATCCTGCAACTGTGTTAATTGATACCACAGCCAATCCAGTTGCGGTTGATGATAGCGCTGAAACTAAAGAAGACACCCCAATCATTATTGATGTGACTTCAAATGATAGTGACAAAGATGGTGATTTAGATCCAAGTACGGTGGTGATTAGCAAACAGCCTCAGAACGGTACTGTCAGTATTGATCCAATCACAGGCGAAGTGACTTATACGCCAAACAAGGGTTATGTTGGTCCAGATGCATTTGAATATACCGTCAAAGACAAAGCTGGGAATGTGTCTGATCCAGCGACTGTGGTAATTGATATCACAGCAAATCCAGTTGCGGTTGATGACAGTGCTAACACCAAAGAAGACACCCCAATCATTATTGATGTGACTTCAAATGATAGTGACAAAGATGGTGATTTAGATCCAAGTACGGTGGTGATTAGCAAACAACCTCAGCATGGTACTGTCAGCGTTGATCCAATCACAGGCGAAGTGACCTATACTCCAAACAAGGGTTATGTCGGTCCAGACCAGTTTGAATACACAGTCAAAGACAAGGCTGGCAATGTTTCTGATCCAGCGACTGTAGTGATTGAGGTAAGTGCCAATCCAGTTGCAGTTGATGACAGTGCTAACACCAAAGAAGATACCCCAATCATTATTGATGTGACTTCAAATGACACTGACAAAGATGGTGATTTAGATCCAAGTACGGTGGTGATTAGTAAACAACCGCAGCATGGTACAGTTAGTATTGATCCAATCACAGGTGAAGTAACTTATACCCCAAACAAGGGTTATGTTGGTCCAGATGCATTTGAATATACCGTCAAAGACAAAGCGGGGAATGTATCTGATCCAGCGACTGTAGTGATTGATATCACCGCTAATCCAGTTGCAGTTGATGATAGTGCTAACACCAAAGAAGATACCCCAATCATTATTGATGTGACTTCAAATGATAGTGACAAAGATGGTGATTTAGATCCAAGTACGGTAGTGATCACGAAACAACCTCAGAACGGTACGGTCAGCGTTGATCCAATCACAGGCGAAGTGACTTATACGCCAAACAAGGGTTATGTCGGTCCAGATACATTTGAATATACCGTCAAAGACAAAGCTAGCAATGTTTCTGATCCTGCAACTGTGGTAATTGATATCACAGCCAATCCAGTTGCGGTTGATGATAGTGCTAACACCAAAGAAGACACGCCAATCATTATTGATGTGACTTCAAATGACACTGACAAAGATGGTGATTTAGATCCAAGTACGGTGGTGATCAGTAAACAGCCACAACATGGTACGGTCAGCGT